>Ga0209600_1000167_pt1 | contig 52394 bp, 42 predicted proteins | sample COGITO_mtgs_1104_FD_185518 | JGI IMG/M metagenome (GOLD analysis project Ga0209600, IMG submission 185518) | Pelagic marine microbial communities from North Sea - COGITO_mtgs_110421 (SPAdes) (version 2) | ecosystem: Environmental > Aquatic > Marine > Epipelagic ... | reverse complement strand
AAAGCTAAGAATGCTGTACATGGTTCAGATTCTGACGATAACGCTGAAATCGAAAGTAACTATCACTTCGCAGGAAGAGAAATGTTTTAAAAAAATATTTAAAATACCTCGAAGCCCTTATTCTTTGCGGAATAGGGGCTTTTTTTACGCGGTGTTGTAGAATGATGTGGGGTCATGCTGAATTTATTTCAGCATCTCAATAATAGCTGCGAATAACAAGATTCTGGAATAAATTCAGAATGACCGCTAGCGAGTGTATTCCTCACATTTCCTACATAATTCAACAACACTACCTTTTTTTATTCAGTTTTGCAGCATAGTTTGCAATAATTCCACTCTTAAAACTCCCTTATTTTGACTTAAAATTTATTGATTTTTAGGGTGGCAAGAGGAGTTATATCTTGCAGAATAACTTTCTATCCTTGCTGCAGTTAATAGAAATCAGAACACCTTTAAAATTGAGCAGCACCTATGCCATTATGCGCGGTGAATTGACTAATATCGTTGTGGTTTTATGATTAAATCGGATACATGAAAAACAAATTTTCGATTATCGCATGCGTTTTGGTTGCCTTGGTTCTGATTCAATACCGAGTAAAGCATTCGGACTTAAGCTCCGAAACTCCATTAAAAGTAACTACCTGGGATGCATTGGGTTATTACATGTTTTTGCCGGGTATTTTTATATACGACGACGTTACTAAATACGATTGGCTAACTGAAATAGATAAGAAGTATTCTGTAACCGGCGGTGGAGACTTTTATCAAGCAACTCGAAGTGAAAATGGTAATTACGTTGGAAAGTACCTAGGTGGTGTGGCAATTTTGGAGCTGCCATTTTTCTTTATCGGACATGTAATTGCTATAAACTCGCATTACAACGCCGATGGATTTTCGCCTCCCTATCAATACACAATTGCCTTTGGAGTAATTTTTTATTGCATTCTAGCGTTGTTTCTGCTTCGCTTTATCCTCTTAAAATACTTTTCCGATCCAGCTGTTGCGCTCAGCATTGTTTTGCTAACCACTGCAACAAATTTCATTCAATTTGTAGCTATCGATAGCGCACAAAGTCACGCTTTTATTTTCCCGCTCTACGTTCTAATGATTTACCTCTCCATAAAATGGCACGAACAGCCAAGGATTATTTGGGCTGCATTAATTGGAGTAACTCTTGGTTTAGCAACTATCAGTAGGCCTACTGAGGCAATCATGTTATTTATTCCGTTGTTATGGGGGACTCAAAATAAAGCAGCTGCAGCCCACAAATGGGCACTAGTTAAACAGTATTTACCGCATATACTTTGGGTGGGAGCGCTTGGTTTAGTGGGCATTCTTCCACAACTCATTTATTGGAAAATTGTTTCGGGCGACCTCATTTTTAATGTGGGTAGCAAATGGTATTTTCTTAATCCTTTCTTTAGGGTTATCGTTGGGTTTGAGAATGGGTGGATGGTTTACACGCCTATCACTATTTTATTCGTTGTTGGTTTCTTTTATATCAAAGAATTTCCTTTCAAAAAATCGGTCATTGTTTTTTGTTTGCTCAACATTTGGATCATTACGGCTTGGTCTGATTGGAAGTATGGAGCAACATACAGCACCAGAGCATTAGTTCAGAGCTATCCAATTTTTGCTTTGGCCTTTACTGCTATTGTAGAGCGCATTCTTCAACAAAAATGGAAAGTACTTTTTTATGCAATTGGAGCTTATCTCATTTTCGTAAACCTGTTTCAAATGGAGCAGTACTTCACCACTGTATTGCATTACAGAGATATGAATCGGGCCTATTATGGTCGAATTTACCTCAATCCTTCTCCTACTCCATTGGATATGAGTTTAATGGACACAGACGAAGTCTTAGATACTGAGGATGAATTCCAAGTTATAGATGAAACTGTGATCGATACTGTTATTGAAATAGGAAGACTTAAAAACTATTCGAATACAATCGCTCAATTGCGCATAAAAAACGACGGAAGTGAAACTGCAAAAGAACGTTGGATTAAAATTACCGCTACAATTAAGGCGAGCGCGGGGTTTTCAAATAGCTATTTGAATTGCAAACTAAAGAGTTCTGGAAAAACTAAAGAGCGAAAAATCCGCATATTCAACCCAATCAGTCAACCCGGAGCGTTCAATAACTATGCGTTTTTTGTAGAAGTTCCCGAAACGTTTAAAGACTTTAACGCTGATCTTTATTTTACTTCTGACAATGAATTTGAGGGGAGAATTTCTAGTATTAGGATTAGCTATTTAGTTGGGCCTCTTTAATCTAACTGGTCATGCTGAATTTATTTCAGCATCTCCTTGTGCATGAAGAAAAGAGATTCTGAAATAAATTCATAATGAAAATCGCAGTCGGCTATTTAGTAAAAATTCAGGAAGTAATGTCAAGCAAGTTAGAGGAATTGATGGTACTATTCCTTCACAAAACGACTTTGATAAACTGCCTTTCCGTTTTCCTTAATTACCGCAATATAGTTTCCCGCTGGCAGTTGAGCTATGACTAATTCATTTGAATTAAGAATCGCCCTAATCAACACTTTTCCAGTCGCGTCATAAACTAGCGCTTCAGTTTGGGCTTCAGTCGGAGATAAACCAACAAAAGAAATGTGGTTTTGAGCAGGATTTGGATATGCCGAAATAAGTTGTGCATGCAATTCTTTTACTGAATTTCCCTTTGCACTCCCCTTATAATTGAACTTTAAGTTGTCAAGACCTGTAGCATTTGTTTTGATTAATAAATTATCATCAAAATCAATAACTGAACCTGCAGACCCACCAAAGCGAAAGGCTAAATAGGAGCCCACAGCTATTTTAATTGGAAATGTTTGTGCAAACTCCACTAACTTCAATTCATTTTTTTCAAAATCTATAGAAGAAACTGTTATTTCTTGATTACCCGAATTATACAATACCACTTGCACAGTTTGAGTATCCAAATTTCCAAAAGTCATATCTCTCAAATTACGACTGAACTGCAAGTCAAATTTTGCAGCGGCCGTTGAAGTGCCAGAAATCTTTGTGATTCGCTCCAGCAACTGAGGATAATCCACAAAAGGGCTTCGGTTCTTTTGCAATGCGAAAATGGCATCGTTTCTATCTTTCTCTTGCTGATTAACTCCAAATTGAGTGTGCCAAGTCCTTAGAATTGCTTCTTGCTTACTCAAAAATGGAGTTCCATTATCACTAAAATCTCCATGACGCAGAACAAAGTACATCATAGATCGCGCTACAACGCCTTTTTGTGCGTCTCTTGGCTCAAACTTACCTCCGCCCGACCTTGACCCTCCATCTGTCCATATAGGGTTTGAAACCGCCCCAAAAGGATCATTTCCTCTTCGTGAGTTAGAAGTTGTAGTTGTTGGAAACAAATGATGAATATCAGATTTCTCAGGATCAATGCTACTAAAGAATCCTTGAGGATAAGTATGTTCGCAATTAAAGTTTGCTGCATTAGCACCTGCTCTAGTAGTAAAGGCCGCCATTTTTCCAGTATAAACACATTCAACTCTGCCGCCACTATTGTCGATAGTTGCATACATATTGTCACGGGCGGTGTTATACCCCAAACTAACCGTCCCATTATTCAACAAAGTATTCAGAGCAGTTTTTAGCGCTTCTTCACTCAAATTTCGTGTAGTAGAATAATAGGAGTTAGAGAATGTTCCTTGCCCCTCCACCTCAATAATTTGCTCCACTGAGTATTCACTTTCAACTAAAACAAGCCCTTTGTGCATTACATTTTGCTTAGGCTCAAAACTAACATTCACTTGACCAGAAGCGCCATTCTTTAAGCCCAATTTACTGGGCGCAGTCACACTGCTAGTTGTCCAATCATTACCCATAATGGAGAAATAAGTATGCACGGAATCACCCGATCCTTTAGGAAAATCACTTGAATTGTAATTTACAGTTTTAAATGTTGAAGATTGCTCATTCACTGACCCAAAATTGATGTTGGTTTGACCAAAAATCCAAGTTGGAGCAAGAAAGAGAGCGAGTATATTAAATCTCAATTTGTAAGCCATCGTATGCAAGTTTAACGTTGTTCGGTAATAATTTCGAAACCTCTTCATGGAAGCCCAATAAATGTGATATGTGGGTAAAGTAAGTCTGTTCTGGCTGCAGCTCTTCTACCAAAGCAAGTGCTTCTTCTAAATTAAAATGAGAATAGTGCTCTTCAATTCTTAAGCAATTTAAAATCAAAACCTTACTACCCTTTATCTTTTCTTTTTCTTTAACTGAAATTGTCTTAGCATCGGTGATGTAAGTAAGGTCATTTATGCGAAACCCAAAGACGGGTAAGTTCATGTGCATTACTTCAATTGGAACAACAGTTATGCCCTCAACTTCGAATGATTCATTAACTATTTCATGAATAACTGCACCTGGAGCTCCAGGGTATTTGTTTGCCTCAAATACATACGCGTAGTCGCGCTTCATTGCTTCGGAGACCCTAGAGGAGCAATACAAAGGCATATCCTTTTTTTGCATAAAGTTAAAAGGCCGAATATCATCAAAACCCGCAGTATGATCGCGATGTTCGTGGGTATACAAAAGCGCATCAACTTGTTTAACATGGTTTGCCAACATTTGCTGCCTAAAGTCTGGCCCGGTATCAATAACTAAATGCTTTCCAGCGACTTCAATATATGCTGAAGTACGCAATCTTTTATCGCGGATATCCTCACTTAAGCATACGGGATGAGTGCTACCAATTACAGGAATACCCTGCGAAGTTCCAGTACCTAGGAAAGTTAATTTCATTAAACAGTATATATTAACTCGTAAACAAAGGCTTTTTCATTATCGTTTACTGGGTTCAACCAATGCACAAATTTATCAAGATAGCTGGGCTCAAACTCGGCCAAGGGTTTAAGCGAACAACTACAATTTTCCTCGAACGAAGCGATACGTTTATCTACGTCTTCAGCCTCAAAGAATACAACATGATTCCTTCGTATGTCTGCAGGTAAGGAAGAATTTGTTTTTATAATTTCACTCACTTTTAGCCCTTTTTTAAGTCTGATTTGAGAAAACCATTTTCCAGCATAATATTTAGGTAACAGAGGGGATGAATAACCTACCGTATGCTCCACATAAACTCCTTGATAGTTATCAATTCCTTTAAAATACTCCATTGTTTCCACCCTACTTTTTTTTGAGTATGCTGGAGTCACTGCCAATAAAAGAATACTATTTAATCCCCAAAAAAACCGCATTCCATATTTATCAAACTTTCCTAACCGAGAAGCATACTCAGAAAGAAGTTGGCGCCAACCAATCCAACCTAGAATGATAAAATAAGGGAGAAATGGGATTATGAACCGCTCTTGTTTATTTGGAAAATAACAATGAAAACCAAAAAATACCAACGAAGGAACAAGCACTAATAAATACTTTTTCTTAAATACTTTTGACCATCCTGCATACAAAAACAGGCTTAACGGAGGCAATAATAAACCACCAATAGTTCCGAAATACATGTACCAAGGCCTTACAGCGTATGTTGTTTTGTTGGCTAGGTTATAAGCTATGTATTCGGTAAACTCGGCAAAAGGTCGTCCCCAAAGAAACACATCTCCGATTTGGCAAATAAAGAGCGATATTAAGAAAAATAGCCCAAAACCAATAGTTTTACCTATGTTCTTGGTCAATAGAACCAAACCAATTCCCCCTAAAAAAAAGATTGTCTGAAATCGAATCGAAACTGAAACGCCCATAAGTAAACCAGCAAAAATGATGTTCTTCAAGGTCATGTTCTCCGTTTTGAGTAAAAACCAAGTTGCTCCAAGCAATGGTGTCAAACAAACAACTTCAACCAGGTTTCGGACACTTAAAATTGGTGTAAACCAAAGGAAAGCCATAAACAGACCAACCATTTTTGCTGTTGATTCACTATCTAGCTTTAAGGTTATTTTGAATGCATAACGAATTGCCATTAAATACCATAAAGCATGTAAAAGACGAACAAAATAAAGTTTAGTCTGCGCACCCAAAATCCCTATGAACTCTAAAAACTGAAAGAAATAATAGTGCAACCCTACATAAAACCATGAGTGCCCAGTTGGAGCTCCATCTTTTCTGTTCTTTGGAAGCCACTTATTATAATCTTCGCCATCCACCCAACTTTGAGCAGCCTCTATTACTAAAAAGTGATCATCATGCATACCGTATCCTTTACTAAACAGAATAGATATAATGCGAACTAAAAAAGCAGCTACAAGAATGAATGCCAGTGGCCTCTGATTCCAGTAGTACTTAATTCTTTCCAAAATATTAGGAGTTATAAAATTCCAGCACGCAATCAACTGCGTAATCAACTTCTTCTTTTGTGGTGTATCTAGAAAACGAAAAACGCACTGCAGGACGCATTGGATCTGATTGAATTCCAGCTAAAACATGCGATGAAATAGCAGCGCCACTGCTGCAAGCACTTCCACCAGAAGCACCAACGCCATTAATGTCCAAATTGAAGAGCAGCATTCCTGCTTTTTCTGTGGGCGGTAGAGCTACATTCAAAACGGTATACAAAGCATTTCCTCTTGGGTCTCCATTAAAAGAAACATTAGGCAGTTCGCTTTCAAAACGGTCCATCATATGCAACTTCAACGTTTTTACATGAACTTCATGGGCTGCTACATCTTCATAAGCTAAATCCATGGCTTTTGCCAGACCAACAATACCATACACGTTTTCGGTTCCTGCTCTTAAGCCTCTTTCCTGTCCCCCACCTATAAGCAAAGAAGGTATTTTTAGGTTTTTATTGATGTATAAAAAGCCGATTCCTTTCGGTCCATGAAATTTATGAGCTGAACAGGTAGCGAAATCAATTTTTGTTTTTGAGAAATCAAAAGTATAGTGCGCCATTGTTTGGACGGTGTCGGAGTGAAAAACTGCATTGTATTTTGTGCACAGCTCTGAAACCTCATCAAGGTCAATAAGATTACCAATTTCATTATTGGCGTGCATGATTGAAACAAATGATCGCTCGTTATTGGCTAACAATTCTTCTAAGTGGACTATATCGACATACCCTTTTTCATCAAGTCTTACTTTACTAAGTGCAATACTGTGCTCAGAACAAACCGACTCCATAGTATCTAGGACAGCATGATGCTCAATATCGGTAGTTATTGCATGTTTAATATTTAGTTCTTTTAAAGAACATCGAATGGCCATATTATCGGCCTCGGTGCCACCGGATGTAAATACAATTTCAGCTGGAGTAGCCTTTAAATGCTTGGCAATTGATCTTCTAGCATATTCAATTTGTGCCCTTACCGATCTGCCAAAAGCATGACTTGACGAAGGGTTTCCATAATAATCCTTTAGAATAGGAAGCATTGCGTCAACAACTTCGGGAGCTATGGGTGTTGTTGCGGCGTTATCCAAATAAACTTGCTTTCTCGCCATTAATTCTTGATTATCTCTTTTATGTCACTGATGATTTTATTGGCCAAGTTGTTTGCCGTGTTGGCACTTGCGCTTTCTGTATAAATTCTAATGATTGGTTCTGTATTCGATTTTCTTAAATGCACCCACTCTTCATCAAAATCTATCTTAACTCCGTCAATTGTGTTTATGGGGTAATTGCCGTATTTCTTTTGTATTGAACTTAATACTTTGTCCACATCAATTTCTGGAGTCAACTCAATTTTATTTTTTGAAATGTGGTAATTAGGATAGGAGGCTTTTAGAATGGACATGGTTTTATTTTCTTTTGCCAAGTGTGTCAAAAACAAAGCAATTCCGACTAATGCATCTCGCCCATAATGAGATGCTGGGTAGATAATGCCTCCATTTCCTTCCCCACCAATAACTGCATTGGTTTCTTTCATTTTGCTCACTACATTTACCTCTCCAACTGCTGAAGCAGCATATTGTTGTCCGTGTTTTTCAGTAATATCCTTGAGTGCTCGAGTGGAGCTCATGTTTGAAACTGTATTTCCGGGAGTTTTACTCAACACATAATCAGCAATTGCAACCAAAGTATATTCTTCGCCAAACATTTCGCCGTCTTCAGACACAAATGCCAATCGATCCACATCGGGATCAACTACTATACCCATGTGTGCATCGTGCTTACGCACCATTCCTGAAATCTCAGTTAGGTGTTCTGGCAGCGGCTCTGGATTATGCGCAAAATGACCCGTTGGGATACAATGCAATTCAATAACCTCAACACCTAATGCTTTCAATAATGCGGGAACGTAGATCCCTCCTGTTGAGTTTACACCATCTACCACAACCTTATATTGCTTTTTCTTAATGCTTTCAACATCAACCAGGTCCATTGCTAAAATCATATCAATATGACGATGCAAATAGGTTTCATTTTGAAGGTACTTTCCAAGTTTCTTGACTTCGGCAAATACAAAATCTTCGTTTTCGGCAATTTCAAGTACTTCAGCGCCATCTTCACCAGAAATAAACTCACCTTTCTCATTGAGCAATTTCAATGCATTCCATTGCATAGGATTGTGACTGGCCGTTAAGATTATACCTGCTTGCGCATTTTCATGAGTAACTGCTATTTCAACTGTTGGTGTAGTGGTAAGTCCTAAATCAACTACATCTATACCCAGCCCCTGCAAGGAAGAAGAAACTAAACCAGACACTAGCTCTCCAGAAACTCGGGCATCTCTACCTATTACAATTTTTGATTTTACCCCATTCTGTCTTTTTAAGACCCAAGTTCCAAATGCGGAAGCAAATTTAACTATGTCTACTGGCGTCAATCCAGCTCCGGGCTTTCCCCCTATAGTTCCTCTAATTCCTGAAATTGATTTTATTAACGTCATTCTTGCTCTGTAAATATTTTAAGGTTTATAGCGTCGCAAATATAAATTTTTAGCTGTCTTTAATTCGTAAAGAATTGTCCTTCTTCTTGGCTGTTAATTTCTTTTTGACAACTTTGCGCAAGCTAAAAAACGATGCATACCATATTGGCTACATTTGTTAACATAGTCGGTTTAAAAAGCGCATGAAAGAAGATTTCGACCCTTCGTATGACGACAATAACAATCAGGATAGACTGGTCAAATTGGAAGATATGTTTTCCGACACTGCCTACTATTATTTTGATGTAAATGAATGGGAAGGCATCATAGACCACTACCTCAACACATTACGTGTAGAAAAAGCCATAAAGGCATTAGACTTTGCACAGTATCAACATCCAAATTCTGCGGAGTTATACTTGAAGCAGGCTGAAGTATTAATGGAGCAAAACGAGCACAATAAAGCCATCGCTGTTCTTAAAAAACTACAGGAAACCTATCCTTTTAACCCTGATATTTTTATAGGCATGGGCGATGCTTACAGTCGAAAAATGGAGCATTACAACGCCATAATCAACTATAAAACTGCTTTAGAGCTTTGTGAGGACGGAAAAGAAGAAATTTATTTTCAATTGGCCGCTGAATGTCAATCATTGGAAAAGCCAGCACAAGCTATCTATTGGTTAAAGGTAATGTTGAGTGAGTTTCCAGATAGCATTGAAGGATTGTATGAAATGGCTTTTTGCTATGAAGTAAATGGAACTCAAGAAGCCGGCACAGAATTTTTTAAAACCTTTTTACATTCAAACCCATATAACCACCATGCTTGGTTTAACTTGGGTAACCTATACACAACTCTTGAGAAGTATGAAGAGGCGCTTAATGCTTTTGATTATTCAGTAATATCTTTTGAAGAATTTTCTTCTGGATGGTACAACAAAGGAAATATTCTTGGTCGGCTTGGTCGATACAAAGATGCAATCGAGGCTTTTGAACGCACGCTTGAATTGGAAGGTCCTGCTGCTCAAACCTATTTTTACATTGGTGATTGCTACGAGAACATAGAAAAATTTGGAAAAGCAAAGCAGGCTTATCAAAAATCAATTGAGTTAGATCATGATCATTTAGATGCTTGGGTTGGTGCTGCAAATTGTTACTTGGAATTAGGTGACGCTGAAGAAGCGCTGAATTTTTGCGAAAAAGCATTGAAATTAGATGCTAAAAATAGTCTTGTTCAATATTTGTATGGAGATGTTTGCAAAGCTCTTGGGTATTTTGATGCGGCAAAAAGGGCATTCGACAATGTAATTGAAATGGACCCGAGCAATAGTGAAGTTTACCTGGATTACTCTGATTTACTTTTCTGTAACGACGAAAAATTTAAGGCAATAGAACTACTAAACGCGGGCATAACCTTATTTACTAATCAGCCTGATTTAATATATCGAATGGGAACCTATCATTTTTTGATGGGTAGAAAAAATAGTGCGTTTGAATTTTGGACAAACGCTACACTTATTGATGATAACTTAAAACAATCTATTTTTGAGTACTGCCCACAACTAAAAGCAGATATCGAAATAAAAGATTTCTTTTCATAGTATGAACTACACACTTCCATACATACCTAATAGGACCGAAAAACCGAGAAATACGGGTTTGACAATGATGATGGACAAAGGTCTAAGTGTTCGTCAGGTAGAAGATTTTTTAGAACAAGCTGGTGATCTTACCGATTATGTAAAGCTGGGCTTTGGGACTTCTTTTTGCACCAAACGAATCGAAGAAAAAATAAAATTATATCACGAGGCAGATATTAAGGTCTATCTTGGAGGTACACTCTTCGAAGCATTTTTGATTCGCGATAAATACGACGATTATAAAAAGTTACTGAATAAATTGAACCTTAACTGTGCCGAAATTTCTGATGGCTCAATTTATTTGGATCACGGTAAAAAATGTGAGTTGATTGCAGATTTATCGAAAGAAGTACAAGTATTGAGTGAGGTAGGCAGTAAAGAAGAGGGAATTTTCATTAGCCCAGGAATGTGGATTAGTATGATGAAAAACGAGTTAGAAGCTGGCAGTTTTAAAGTCATTGCAGAGGCTCGTGAATCAGGGAATGTTGGTATTTATAGACCAAATGGAACTGCGCACACCATGTTGGTGAATAAAATAATTGCCAATATTGATGTGGACAATATCCTTTGGGAAGCTCCAAAAAAACCGCAACAAGTTTGGTTTATCGATCAATTTGGCCATAATGTAAATCTTGGAAATATTGGTTACGATGAAGTTATTCCACTAGAAACCTTGAGAGTCGGACTTCGCGGTGATACTTTTATGAAATTCTTGCCTGAATCGCTCGTCGATAAAAATATAGAGTAAGTCATGAAACAAATAAGTGCAAGTGATTTGAACGATTTAATGCAAACTGAAACTGATTTGCAAATAATTGATATTCGAGAAGCTTACGAGTTCGACTATTCTAACCTTGGCTTGAAAGCTACGTCAATTCCAATGGCTGAACTTATCGACCGCATTTCAGAAATCCAAAGCACAGGAAAGGTTATTATTCACTGCAAATCGGGCAAGCGCGCCGAGGCTATGATAGACTATTTGGAAGTGCACTTTAAGCTAAAAAATTTATACCACCTGACTGGCGGCATCGCTGCTTGGTCGCAAGAAGTTGATGCTTCGGCTATACCCTGTTAACCTATGAAACGAAGTATTAAAGACTACTTGCTCATTACAGCAAAAGGAATGGGCATGGGAGCTGCTGATGTTGTTCCAGGCGTTTCGGGTGGAACCATTGCTTTCATTACTGGTATTTATGAGGAACTTATCAATTCGCTAAAGTCAATTGAACCCAATACAATTAAAATGCTTTTTTCAGAGGGTATTCCTGCCACCTGGAAAAAAGTAAATGGGAATTTTTTGATTGCTTTATTTGTTGGTATTGGCATATCTGTAGTTTCCTTGTCCAAAGTAATTAAGTACTTGTTGGCGGAACATCCCATTTTGGTTTGGAGTTTCTTTTTCGGATTGATTATCGCATCTGCTTACGTTGTTTCAAAAAGTATTACAAAATGGAACCTCAAATCTATTGGGGGAGTGCTTATTGGAAGTGCGATTGCCTACTACATTACGGTAGCTACTCCTGCCCAAACGCCAAAAGATCTATGGTTCATCTTTTTTTGCGGTATGTTGGCAATTTGTGCAATGATTTTACCTGGAATATCAGGAGCTTTCATCTTATTGCTATTGGGTAAGTATGCATACATTGTCGGAGCTTTAAGCGATTTAAACCTAGCTATTATTGCCACTTTTATGGTAGGTTGCGTCTTGGGACTGGTTTCTTTTTCACATGTATTGAGTTACATGTTCAAAAATTTTCACAATATGACAATTGCTTTGTTGACAGGGTTTATGATTGGGTCATTAAACAAAGTATGGCCTTGGAAAGAAACCTTAACCACGCGCATAAATTCGCATGGAGAAGTGATTCCGGTAACTCAAATGAGTATACTTCCCTCCGATTACACCGAATCTGAGGCCTTGGTTTTTGGTGCATTAATTATGATGGCGATTGGCTTTCTACTGATCATTTTAATGGATAGATTTTCTCCAAAAACTGAAGCTTAGTTATGAGGACTTTTGGTCTCATAGGTAAGTCATTAGCACACTCTTTTTCTGCAACTTACTTCGAGCAAAAGTTCAACTTATTAGCTATTTCAGATTGCGAATATCGAAATTTTGAAATGCCAAGTATAAACTCCTTGAGGGCACTTATTCAAGACACACCCAGTATTGAAGGTTTAAACGTTACTGTACCTTACAAAGAAAAGGTATTACCGATTTTGGACGAATTATCTGCAGACACCAAAACGATTGGTGCAGTTAATTGCATTGAAGTTCGCCGAGAGCTTTCTCAGGTAAAGTTAATTGGACACAATAGCGACTGGTATGGATTTCTGTGGTCGCTAAAACCAATGATTGATTTGTCGATAGCAAATAAAGCGTTAATACTTGGAACGGGCGGAGCTTCAAAGGCCGTTGCTTATGCGTTAGACCAAGTGCAGATTCCTTATCAGTTTGTAAGTCGATATGCAGGAGATATTAGCTATCAGAACATTTCGGAAAAGGATATTTTTGATTGCAATATGATCATTAATACAACACCATTGGGAACCTATCCCGATATCTTGAATTGCCCAGCTATTCCTTATTCTGCCATTGAAAGGCATCACCTTGTAGTTGATTTGGTCTATAATCCAGAAAAAACCCTATTTCTAAGTAATTGTGAAGCACAAGGAGCCAAGATAAAAAACGGTTATGAAATGTTGAGTTTACAAGCCGAAAAGAGTTGGGAAATTTGGAACAATAGCGAAAACCTTCAGCGTTAAAGTGCTCTTTCTTTTAAATTGAAAAGCGAGTCGTATTAAACGAAATCGTACTAAGTTGTAATTGTGAGTGAAAGGCTATAGGACCTGATATTGGTGCAGACCAGTAGTTTCTCATATTGTCTTTATTTAAATCACAAATTAGAGATTATACCATCTTTATCTTTGTTTAATATGTATAATTGAAATGATGGATAAGGAAAAATTCAGTTGTTTTCAGAAATAATAACTATTGAAATCAAAAATCAGTATCCTAGGCTGCGGTTGGCTGGGCACAGCTTTGGCTGAAGAGCTTATCGCTTGTGGTTATGAGGTAAATGGCTCAAGTACATCACCCGAAAAAATAAGCAAGCTCGCTAAAATGGGTATTCAACCCTTTCTAATAGATTTAACTGAACACAAAGCTCTGCCCGATAAATTTCTGAAAGCCTCTATTTTAGTGATTGCCCTTCCCTCACAGAATAGCGATGATTTTAACTACTTAATTAAGCAAATAGAAAAATCTTCGATTCAAAAAATATTGTTTATCAGCACTACTTCAGTTTATGCAGATACCAATGAAATTGTTACCGAAGCTAGCCCAATACCAACATCTACTCGGGCAAATCTGGAGTTGTTGTTCAAAGACAACCCAAAATTAGCGACTACTATTTTGCGCTTTGGCGGATTGTTTGGCTACGATAGAAAACCGGGTAATTTTATTAGATCAGACAACAAAATAAATAACCCCGAAGGATATATAAACTTTATTCATAGAGACGATTGCATAGCAATCATAAAGCTAATTCTTTCAAAAAACATATGGAACACCCTGCTTAATGCTTGTGCAGATACACACCCAAAAAGGAAAGACTTTTACAAAAAAGAAATGGCGAAATTAGGACGTCAACAGCCAGTTTTCGATAACGCGAAACAAAGCACTTACAAAATTGTTAGCAGCGAAAAACTCAAAAAGTTACTGAATTACACCTTTAAGTATGCCGACCTAATGCAATATTAATAAGGAGCGAAGAAGAATAGTTTAGCGGACTCTAGTTCCCCTTTACTTTAATAAACTTCAAGCTGGTTTTCTTCCAATAGTCTTTAACGGTCAACGCATACGCTCCATTCAAAAGTGTGCTGGTGTCAATTGTAAGTTGCTTCTGTGAAATACGCGTATTTATTTTTTCTTGAAATATCACATTGCCCATTAGGTCGTATATCGCAATATCTAATTCAGGCAAAATTGGTTTTGAAAACAGGAGATTTAGCTCGTTTTGAATGGGATTGGGCGCTATTTTATAAGCTACTTCATCAATTTCATAATCCAATTGAGTCACTTTACTTTCCTTGCTTTTAAGTATCCAACGTTTAGGGTCTAAAAAAACAGCTCTAACGGGTAACTCCCAATCCAAAATAATTTCTTGCCCACTTTCTGTGTGGTCAATAACTAAAGTTGTATCGGTGGCGTCATCAGCAATTTGAATAGGAACTTCCATATCAAAAAAGACTCCTTCCCATATGTAGCTTTGCTCTTGATTCAAGACTAAATGGAGCTTTCCTTTATCGGTTTGATGCCATTGCAATTCGTAAATAGGAAAACCTTGTGCATAAAACCAGTCGTTAAAAAACTCATCAATCTTGTACCCTCCATTGGCTTTTAAATGCCAAATCAAGTCTTCGGTTCTAGCAAATCCATAATTGTGTTTTTCATCTTCTAAGTAATCCCTTATCGCTTTAAAGAAAGCAGTATCTCCCATTTTATATCGCAACATATGCAGAACATAGGAACCTTTTCGATAGGTAAGTCGTCCCGAAAACATGCGGTCTACATCGCTCGTATCTGGAATATTAACGCTTCCCCCCGGAGCACTTGTTATTAAGTCAATCGTAATGTTTTTCCAGTTTTCCCAGGCACCTTCATTGAATAAGAAATCGTAGGTCAATCCATCACAGTAAGTAGCAAAACTCTCATTAAGCCAAAGGTCTTTCCAAGTGCCACAAGTAACCATGTCCCCAAACCACTGGTGCGCCAATTCATGTGCAACCAAACCGTGTTTAAAATTTACCATAAAGCTCATGGTTTGATGCTCCATTCCTCCGCCCCAACTGAATTGAGCGTGGCCATATTGCTCTTTTCTAAATGGATAGGGGCCAAATAGTTTTTCAAATAATTGCATGGTGTTTTTAAATTCTTTGAGGTCGGCTAATGCTTCAGCAGTGTCTTGCGGGTAAATATAGTTTACGAAATTCATTGGCCCTTCTTCCAACTGTAACACTTCATTTACCACAACATAGTCGGAAACTGCAAAAGCAACCAAGTAAGTCACAATTGGGTATTGATGTTTCCAAATGTATTTAAGCTTAGAATTCCCGACTGGCGCAACCGATTCCAAAAGACCATTAGCAGCAACCTTATACTTTGCCGGAACGGTAACTCTTAACTCTAAATCTTCAATTTTATCTTGCAAATCTTGTTTGCACGGCCACCAATCCTTGGCTCCGTATGGCTCTGAAAGCGTCCAAAGCACACTATCTCCATAACTATTGGTATCGCTGCTAAATGCTCTAGTTTCAGGAGGAATACCTTCGTACTTCAGTTCTAAACGATACTTTTTGTTGACCTCTAATTCAGTCCCAAATTTGATATTCAACAAATCTTCGCCTTGGGTATAGTTCACTGGCGCACCTTCAATTTTCGCTTCACTAATTCTGAGTGAATCATGACAATTCAGCACAATCGTGGAATAGCCTGACTCTAGTAAGTTAAATTCTGTGGTTATAGTGCCTTCAATAAATTGAATGCCGGGCTCTACCTCAATATCAATAATTTGCTTAGTAACATCAAAATAGTTCCGGTAAATAGGGGTATTTAGTTGACTTTCAAGCGCAGATTTGTACGCCTTTTTCTCAAATTCAGCGATTTGTTCGGTTGTCGTAAAGTCGAATTCTTGCGCTAAAACAACAGAAGCAGAAAAAATGACAAGTATTAAGGCAGTAATTAATCGCACAATTGCGAATTTACACTTAACTTATATTCGAAAAATGTTAAAAAATGGATTAGTTCATATCCAAAACATCCCAAGTGTGGTCGGCAAGTAAGGATACTTTCGCTTTATAAAGGTGGGGTAATCTTTTGCCCCAATCTTCAGGTGAAAGCAACGAAAGTATAAAGCTGTGTTCATCGGTTTCGTATAAATAATAATCGTGACCCACTAAAGGTTCAAAGCTCATTTTTGCTTGGTAGATAGTTTCACTGATTTCTACTCTACTTTGTAATTTTTTGGCTTGTTTGGCTAATAGTTCAATTTGTTCTTGAATTTGATCCATTTGCCGAGTGGTTTGTTGCTCCATTGCAGCAAGCGCTCGTCCTTTTATTTTTCCCTTATCTTCAGCTTTTACTATTGCACTGCCTCTGTGATGCGGGTATTCCAGACCGCTTGGGTTTTCCGTGATGTGATCATCATCAATTGGATTTTGAAATTGTGTCTTATCCTCCATTATTGCATATAACCGTTACGAACAAAAATGGTTGATTTATTGGCTGTTGTTTTTTCAAATAAAATATCAAAATCTGCTTTTTGATTCAAACTAATGGGCATAGAAATATAACCATTTGAACCGTCAACTTCATCATAACCATAGTGGTGAGATAAGTCTCCTATATCTTTCACTGAAGACTGCTGCAAGACTTGATTTAAGGAGGGGTCAAAAGTCTCTGAAATTTCAATTCCCACATCGGTTCTTATTTCTGAGCTTGCTGCTAACCGAACATTTCGTATCAAAAGATCGAACAACTTCTTATCGTTCATTGGAATCGATAGATAGTGCTTCACCCTACCCTTCTTCCAGCTCTCTGAGGCAATAGCTGCAAAAGATCTAAAAAACGACTCGAATACTACTTTTCTGGCAATCATTCGATTTGGATCATTTCTATAGCCTCCAGATTCAACTAGGATTGTTCTGTAACCCATTGCCTGTATATTGTCTCCAGTAGCAGTAGGGTAATATTCATGAGAAAACCTAGCAATTCCCACATCTTTTACAGAAGATAAATTACTTGCAACAGTAGCTATCAATTGCATTGCTTCTTCTTGCCCTTTACTGAGGCCATCTTCAGGAGAAGTTGAGGGTGACAAAAACGAAATAGTTGCTGGTTTGTTTGTTGATGATACATTGAACAAATTGCGTTGGTCGTGCATATTAAAGCACCAATGGGGCGCAAAATCTTCAATAATTTTAAATAAAGTCTGAATCTCAGGCGTTACTCTCTTTTTTGCATCACGATTTGGGTCAATGTTCAACGCGTTTCTTCGCTGGTAGCGCTCGGCACCATCGGGATTTAACATGGGCAAAAACAATACTTGCAATTCGTTTGAAAGTAGGTTTCTCAATTCAATATTCTCTGCTGCATTTAAAGCGGTAAAGAAATCAAATAACGCACGCGTTGCAGTTGACTCGTTGCCGTGCATTTGAGTCCAAATTAGAATTTTAGTGGGCCCCTTACCGAATTCAATAGCAGTGATAGGCCGGTTTTCTATTGATTTTCCAGCTGTTCTAAAATTAAGAAATGAAAATTCACGAATCGCCTGCAATTCGTTATTGTAATCTAAAAAAGTAAGTTTTTTGGTTGAGAAGCGAGAATATACGCAGTCCTCATAACGGTTAATTACGGCTTCAATCAGTTCCTTCATAACCCCTTATTTTTTTACGCATTCCAAGAAAATAAAGGTAATAACAAAAAACAAGTATTACATGAGCGATAACGTTATGGTTAACATGCGGGCCTAAGGAGAATTTTTTGGAATGCACCACCAAAGTGCCAACAGTCAGCACAATGCCGAGTAAAATAAGCCCCGAACCAGCATTTTTATCCCGTTGTAATTTTATATAGTTCAAGGGTACTATAAAACCAATATAACTTATAGCAGTAAATATACTTACAGCAGCAAAACCAGGAACTCCAACTGTCTTTTTATTGGGGTCTATATCACCAACAAATTGATAAATAAAGTAAGTGGAAATTGAAGCTATCAATAACAAAATAAACATCCAGTTTAATTTATCCTTTACTTCCATCGAATAATCCATAGCTGATCCCCTTTGAAAGTAATAGGTTCCGATGGCAATATTTGACCACCCAATAACATGAAAAAAGTTATGATCGATGTAATAATCAAACAAGTGAGCTTGCCCCGAAATTAGTGGAGCAATGCCCATAAATAAAAAGTAACGAGAAAAAGACTGACTCATACTGTCTTCGTACACTTCTTTTCTGAGCTTAGAATACCAAAACAGACTGAATATTGCCAGAATTATATCTGACAAATAAGTAATTGGCTCATAAAGAATGAGCCCCATAAATTCAATCGAAAGTTTTTCCATTGGATGCAAAAATATAGTATTCGATTTTTCAAAATATTACAAGATTCCATTTATTTTACATTTGCTAATAACAATTCAATCTTTTTTATGCTGTATCGCCCAATTTGGTTTTTTTGCGTCCTTATTTACAGAATTTTCTTCAGGCATTTTTACGTAAACTATCAAAAATTCAATTTAAAGAAACCCACAATTTTAGTGAGTAACCATAACAATGCTTTCATAGATCCAATAATTTTTCCTGCATTAATCTTTGAACGTCTCTATTTCATTGTCCGTGGAGACATATTTAATACTAAAATTAAGCATTGGTTATTATGGAATCTGGGCCAGATTCCTATGTTTCGAATTCGTGATGGAGTCGACAACCTTAAACTAAACGAGTCTAGTTTTGATTTGTGCTATGACTTATTGGCAAAGAATAAGAACATCCTCATTTTTCCTGAAGGTGATTGCGTTCAAGAAAAAAGGCTACGTGGGTTAAAAAGAGGTACTGCTAGAATGGCATTTGGTGCAGTTGAAAAACACGGCTGGGATATTGATTTACAATTGCTTCCAACTATGAACAACTATACCTACCCGCGGGAGTTTAGAACAGAAGTAATGACAAATGTTGGTGAGGGCATTCCGCTTAAAGACTACCGAGAGCTTTACGAACAAAATGAGAACAAAGCTTTATCAAAACTGAGCAATGACCTGGAAGTTGCAATGAAAGCACTTTACGTGCATATTGAGAATAAAGAAGATGATACTTTATTTGAGCAGCTGGCTTCGATGAAACGTAACGAAAACCAAGTCTCAGCTATACCTTGGCGAAAAAACACTGGTCAGCGCTTTGAAATGGAAAAGGGTTTGGCCGAAAAGATAAACGCATTAAATATTTCAAACGCATCAGAAAAGACTGAATTAATTCTCAAAACAAGTGCTTATTTCAAAAAACTAAGCGACTTAAATATTAGCGATAATGTGGTGACAAAAAACAGCCCTAACATCTTCTTAGGTTGGATTGTTGCGGTATTAGGCTTTCCTATTTATACCGCAGGTATTCTCCTCAATATCTTTCAATTTCAATTGGCAAAGCACATCGCAGACAAGAAAATCAAACAAAAAATTTTCCAAAACTCAATTCGTTTTGGAGTTCTTCTTTTCTCAAACATGATGGTGGGCTTATTGATCGTCATTATAGCTTCTTCAATACATTGGCTGCTGGCTGTGATTTCTCCACTATTGTTGATGCTACTCGCATTCTATACAATTAATTATCATGAATTCGTACAATCTTGGTTGGAGAAAATGCAGTTCAATGGTATAAATAAATCCGATAGAGAAGTATGCAAAACCATGCGAATGGAAATTCTAAAATCAATTTAAATTTCTAGCAGCACAAGAAAAGTCTAAGGGTTCCATTTTACCTAAAAACCACGTCAGTAATCAGTTCTTTGCCTACTAAATTATTCACTTTTTGAATAATTAGTGTTTTACCGTAAATCAGCTCTTGGCGTATTACTGGTGAATCCAATTTGATATACAGTTTTTTGTTCTGCACTTTTAATTGAGTAGTGTGCTTGTAAATCATAGTCCCCATTAATTCTTCCCAATGCGATTCTAAATCTACTTCATCCAATTTGTCAGTTAGCTTATACTTATCCAGCATCTGATCAAGTAACTGTTTCAATGTATGTTCGTTTTTCTCACTCATATCAAATTTACCGCTCCTTCATTTACCATGTATAGTCGGTATTCTTTTCCAATTTTCTTTAATATTGGCTCTATACGTTCCTGACTCGTATCTGTTATAAAAATTTGTCCAAATTCTGGATCGCTTACCAGTTTTATCAGCGCCTCTACTCTATTTTCATCCAACTTATCAAAAACATCGTCTAACAGTATCATTGGTTTTGTGGTTTTCTTTCTTTTCACATATTCAAACTGAGCTAATTTCAGAGCTAGTAAATAGGACTTTTGCTGTCCTTGAGAACCAAACCGCTTCATTGGATGATTACCCAATTCAAATACCAAATCATCTTTATGAATTCCTGTAGAACTGTAACGGATTGCTCTATCTTTTTGTCTATTCTCTTTCAGTAAATCGAGAAACGAACCCTCATGTAACTTTGTAACGTATTGCAAGCCAACCGATTCGTTTTTAGGCGCAATTAATCCATAATATTCCTGAAATATTGGAATAAACTCTTCTAAGAAAGCATTTCGCTCATTAAAGACGGGCTCACCATATTGCACCAATTTATAGTCCCAAATCAACAAGGAGTCTTCATCAAAATATCGATTTTCAGAAAATGATTTTAACAACGCATTTCTTTGTACCAAAGATTTTTGATAATTCAATAAGTTATCCAAATAGACGGGGTTAAATTGTGCAATTACACCGTCAATAAATTTGCGGCGAATTTCTGAGCCGCCAAGAATTAACTCGCTATCCGATGGAGAAACCATTACCAAAGGAATCAATCCGATGTGCTCGGCAAGCTTAGCATATTCTTTTTTATTTCGTTTGAATTGCTTTTTCTGTCCACGCTTTAGGCCACAAAAAATTTTTTCAGATTTACCTTCTCGATCAAACCCTCCTTGAACCACAAAAAATTCCTCCTCGTGCTTTATGTTTTGACTGTCAATTGGATTGAAATAACTTTTGCAAAATGCCAAGTAGTAGATAGCATCTAAAACATTGGTCTTACCCTGCCCATTGTTACCTACAAAGCAATTAACCTTGCTACAAACCTCTACAGAAGCTTCAGAGTAATTTTTAAAATTTATTAGAGAAAGTTCGTTTAAAACCACGTAGAAATCTTTACTTCAAAAGTAGCCCAATAGACGATAAAATTCAGTAAACATTGCATTGTTTACTAAATGAACTGCATCTTAACACCACCCCTTTTTCCGATTGCTAAAAAAAGTATATTTGCCGCTCATTTTTTAAGGAATTCAATGGCTAAAAATAAGCACGAAGATCAAGACGAAGTAATCGTTGACATAGGCGGAAGTATTAATAAGACTGAGAAATTTATTGAGGATAACAAAAATTCACTAGGTCTAGGAATCGGTGTAGTTTTTGTGGTTGTCGCTTTGTTTTTTGGATACACCAAATTTTACTTGGAACCTCTAGAAGAAGAAGCTAGCTTAGAAATTTGGAAAGCACAGCAGTATTTCGAGGCAGATTCTTTGGACAAAGCAATGTATGGCGATGGCAATTACCTTGGTCTAGAAGATATTAGAGATCAGTATGGTGCTACAAATGCAGGTGCTTTAGCTGACTATTACATTGGGCTTATTTACTTGAAGCAAGGCGATTACGAGGCAGCCATTGAAAACCTCTCTTCTTTTTCTGGTGGAGATATGATTGTTTCTTCTATAGCTCAAGGCGCAATAGGTGACGCTCAAGCAGAACTTGGAGATATCGATGCTGCTGCAAGTGCTTATATGAAGGCGGCTAATCTTAACAAAAATGAATTTAGCACGCCTATTTATTTAATGAAAGCAGGAAAAGCATTTGAGTCTATTGGTGATTACAATAAAGCAAAGGACGCTTACAAAAAAGTCATGGACGATTTTCCAGAGTCAGCTGAAGGCCGATCGGTTGAAAAATATTATTACAAAGCCAAAACTTTAGCTGAGAATAATTAATACAGCTTGTAGGATAGTATAATTTTGATCCCAATCTGAATATTCAGATTGGGATTTTTTTTGAATTTATGGCAACAAAACACAATAATTTGTCGGATTACGACAGCAGCACTGTTCCAAACGGAAAAGAGTTTAAAATGGCAATTGTAGTTGCTGAGTGGAATGAAGAAATTACTTCAGCTCTTGCAAAAGGTGCATATGAAACATTAATAAAACATGGTGTCTCTGAGAAAAATATTGACATTAAGCACGTTCCTGGAGCTTACGAATTGCCATTAGGTGCTCAACTTTGCTTGGAAAGTAAAAACTATGACGCAGTAATTTGTGTTGGTAGTGTTATTCGAGGAGAGACCGAACACTTTACATTCGTTTGCGAATCTGCAGCCCAAGGCATTAAAGACGTGGGCTTGAATTACAATAAACCTGTCGTTTTCTGCGTGCTTACTGATAATAATATCGAACAAAGCAGGGCTAGATCTGGTGGAGTTCATGGAAATAAAGGAGATGAAGCTGCCATAACTGCACTTAAAATGGCTGATTTTTAGTGCAATAATTTCAATTTTTCCTTTGTTTTTGATTGTTTCAATATTTTAAAGAACCATAACAAACATCAGCACCAAGCTGTGCAAGCCATAGAGTGGATTCACTATATTCGCTTTTATGATTTTTTCCAGATCTTGATGAACTAAATGTTAAGTCGTTTTTCCAAAATAGCGTTTATTTTTATTTTCCTACTTGCCTTATTAGGGGGGAAAACTGCGTTTGCGCAAGATGATATTTTAGATCAGATTGAAGCAGAGTTAAAGGCTGAAGAGGAAAAGAAAAAAGCAGCAGAAAAGGCGTCTAAAAACGAAGAAAAGTACAAAGCTAATTATGAAGCTAGTACTCGAAAAGGAGAAGCCTATCTAAGGTCAAAAAAATACGACGAAGCCATAGAGGAATTTACAGAGGCCAAAAAATGGGGGCCATTAGAGACCTATCCAGATCAACAAATAGCGCTTGCTAAACAAGAAAAAGCAAAAGAAGAGGAAGCTGAAAAAAGAGCAAAAATTGAAGCTGAATATAAGGACGCAATCACTAAAGCTGATGAACTGTTTAATTCAAAAAAATACCTGGAGTCTATTCCTGAATATCAAAAAGCTAAAAAAATAGATCCGGAAATGGCCTATCCTACCGACCAAATTGCAGAAGCTAAAAAACTTCAAGCGCAGGTAGAAGCAGAAAAAGCGAAAGCTGAAGCCGCAAAAAAATTAGAAGAGGATTTTAAAGCAGCTTTAGATGAAGGAGATGCTGCTCTTAAAGACAACGCTTATGAAAAAGCAATAAGTTCCTACCAAAAAGCCAAATCATTAAAACCGGCTGATCCAATTCCTAATGCAAGAATAGAAACGGCTAAAAAAACTCAGGCCGATGCTAAAGCCAAAGCTGAACAAGAGAAAATTCAAAAAGAATTTGATGATGCAATGTCAAAAGCAGATGCATTGCTTAGCGCAAAGTCTTATGACGAAGCAATTATAGCTTACAAGGATGCACAAAAAATTAAACCTAGTGATCCGGCACCAAAAAGTAAGATAACAGAAGCTGAAAATCTCAAAAAGCAAAACGCAGAAGCAGCAAAAAAAGAAAAGTACGAAGCGCTGGTTTCAGCAGCCGATGATTTGCTCAAAGACAGTCAGTTTGATGCTGCAAAAGAAAAGTATGGAGCTGCAGCCGCTGAAATGCCACATGAGACCTACCCTAAAACTAAAATCAAGGAATGTGAAGAGTTAAAAGTCTCTGCCGCAAAAGCTGAGTTAAGAAAGCAATACGATGCCTTGGTTAAAGCAGCTGATGACCTTTTAGAGAAAGAAGAATTTGATGCGGCAAAGGGGAAATATCAAGAAGCGCTAACCTTACTTCCCAACGAAACGCATCCTAAAACTATGATAACTGAGGCAGACTCTCGAAAAAAATCCAAAGCAGCTGGAGAAGTCAGAGCGCAGTATGATGCTATTATCAAAGAAGCCGATGATTTGGTTAAAACAGAAGCATTTGATCAAGCAATTGCAAAATATAACGAAGCAAAAAAAATAATTCCAACAGAAAAGCATCCCAATGACATGCTTCTGGAAATTGAAAAGCTGAAAAAACAAAAAGCCAACGAAGCACTTTCAGCGAAGTATGATATTGAATTAAAAAAAGGAGAGGAACTTTTAAAGGAAGAAAAGTTTGATGAAGCTATTTCCGCATTTGAAGCAGCACATGCAATAATGCCGCATGAAAACAAAACGACTGAATTAATTACCGAAGCAAAAAATCTAAAGGAACAAAAAAAACGAGGTGCTGTTCAAGCGGAATTCGATGCTAAAATCAAAGAAGGAGAGGGTTTAATGCAAGCTCAAGAATTTGATCAAGCCATTGCAAAATTTAATGAAGCCGCAATTATTCTGCCTTCAGACAATAAAGTGAAATCATTGATTGAAGAGGCCAAAAAAGAAAAGTTAGCCAAACTAGATGCTTTAGCAACCGAAAAATTCAACACTCTTATTAAAGCAGGAGACGAAGCACTGGCTTCAGAAGACTTTGTTACTGCTCGGTTAAAATATGATGAGGCTTTGGCTGTTCATAAGGCCGGAAAAAATACTGTTGTTGCTAAACTAGCGGCTCTGGCTCAAAAGGAAAAAGAAAAACAAGAACAAGAAATGGCTGCTTCAGCCGCTGCTGAAAAACAAAAGAAATTTGACGGTCTAATAGCTCAAGCTAACTCCAAGAATGGTGCTGGAGATTACAGTGGAGCGATGACTACTATTTCATCAGCATTAGCCATTTTTCCCAACAATAAAGAAGCAACAGCCCTAAAATCAGAGTTAGAAGGTAAAATTCAAGCTGAGCAAGCCAAAGCTAAAGAAGCAGCTGCTTTAGCGCAGGCAGCCAAAGAAAAACAAGCAAAAGAAGAACAGATTAGTCAACTGATTAGCGACGCCAAACAAGAGGCCAGTCAGAAAAACTACTCTATTGCCTTAGCAAAAATTCAAAATGCACTTACTATCGACAATGCCAGTGCTCCGGCGATAGCTGCGAAAACTGAAATTGAGAGTGCTCAAAAAGCATTTGAAGCAGAAAAAGAGCAAAATGCTGAAGCTGCAGCCGCAGCGGAAAAAGAGCGAAAAGAAAAACAATTGAAAATCACTAACCTTTTGGCAACTGGTGGGGATGCATTAGCCAACAAGGAATTTACCGCTGCTGAAACGGCATTTAACCAAGTGCTTGATATTGACCCTTCGAATGCCGCTGCTACTACAAAACTGTCAGAGCTTAAACAACTGATTGAAGAGGATAAGCTGGCCGCAGAACAAGCTGAAAAAGCAAAAGCGAACAAAGAAAAACAAGCAGAGCTGAGGAAACAAGTAGATGAGTTATTGGCTAAAGGCAATGCATCGCTGAATGAAAATAATTTTGACGCAGCTTTAGCCAGTTACAATTCAGCATTAATAATTGACCCAGCAAATGAAGAAGTCAGTTCTAAAATTTCGGAAGCAAAAAGTAAAAAATTAGCGGCTGAAAATAAAGCCAAAGCTGAAGCTGATGCTAAAGCAGCGGAATTAGCAGCTGCAGAAGCAGCAAAGACTGCAGCAGATCGTGAAGCAAAAATCAATTCAATACTTTCTGAAGGAAACGAGCTGGAGCTTGCCGGAGATTTAAATGCTGCGAAATCAAAATACAACGAGGTTTTATCAATTGATGCAAATAATGCTGATGCTAAGTCAAAAATAAGTAGCATAGATTTGAAATTAGCAAAGTTGGATCAAGAAAAACGTGCTCAAGAAGCAGCTGCTAATGCACAAAAGGAAAAAGCGGCTGCTGCAGCTGCAGCGGCTGAACTTGCTCAGCAAAAAGCAGCTAAAGAAGAGCAAATTCAAAGTCTACTTTCACAAGCAGATAATTTAGCATTGCAAAAAAACTACGACCAAGCTAAGTCAAAATATAGAGAAGTATTAGCTATTGACAACGCAAATACTATTGCAACTTCAAAAATCGTAGAGATTGATTCCAAAGTTGCCGCACAGAATAAAGAGCAATTAGCAAAAGAAGCTGCTGCAAAGGCTGAGCGCGAAAAGCTCGCTGCTGAATCTGCTGCCGCTGAACTTGCTCGGCAAAAAGCAGCTAAAGAAAAGCAAATTCAGAGTCTACTTTCGCAAGCCGATAATTTGGCAATGCAAAAAAATTACGATCAAGCTAAGTCAAAATACAAAGAAGTATTAGCTATTGACAATGCAAATAATATTGCAACTTCAAAAATCGCAGAGATTGATTCCAAAGTTGCTGCACAGAATAAAGAGCAATTGGCAAAAGAAGCCGCTGCAAAAGCTGAGCGTGAAAAGCTTGCTACTGAATCTGCCAAAAAAGAACTAAAACAAAAGGTAGCAAGTCAAATTGCAATTGGAGATCAAATGGTAACGAATAAAAATTACGCTGATGCAATTGGAGCTTACAGAAAAGCAATTGAGTTAGACCCTCAAAATTCGCTTGCAAAAACTAGAATAAGTGATGTTACTACGCTTATATCCGAAGAAGAGAATAAGCGTAAAAAAATGAATGCGCAAGAACGACAGGAAGAGGTTGATGCTTATTTAAATGAAGCAAAAGCATTAGTAGTAAAACGCGATTATCAGCAAGCTAAAAGTAAATACGATAAAGTACTTTCAATCGATGCAAGCAATGCTGCAGCTGAAAATGGATTAGCTGCAATTAAATCTCAATTGGATAATTTGGCCGCGATTGAAGCGCGTAATTCTGCCAATAAAGATGCTGAACTCAAAAAAGCAAAAGAAGTTGAGCGTATACTCGATGAAGGTTACGATTTGTTTGCTGGGGGAAAATACGATGACGCGATAGATAAGTTTAAAGAAGGTGTTGACATTGACCCTACGAATAGTGAAATAAAGCAAGCAATTCACGAGGCATTGGAACAAGAAAATCGTTTACAAATGATCATGTTGGCTAAAAAATCAAATAGACCAAGACCACAGGCAAAATTTGAGACTGAAAATATTGGCGGAAAAGAACGAACAGATAAAAAGAAATATCAAAACGAATTAGGAAATGCTTACCCGGAAGGTGTTACAGAAACTCAAAAAGAAGAGGAGCGTAAAAAAATCACTAAACGAATTGTAGTAAAAGAAAAAGTCGGTTCAGAATACCTCCGAATAAGCTACGAATGGGGAGGTACTTATTATTTCAAAAACGGAGAATCAGTGGGCACCTACATCTGGCAATACGAAACTAGAGACCCTTCTAAAGCAAACTAGCCCCAATCTTCAGGATTAAATTCTCCTTCTTCTATCTCTTTGTGATTTTTATCGTTCCGGAATAATTTCATCGTGTTACCCCTACCCTTCAGAAAATATTTATCACCTCGAACTTCAATCAAAGAACATTCTCTTAAACCAATCAAATTGATGTTTGGGTGCAGTAGTTGAAACTCCGCCAAACGCATATCTCTTGTTTCTCCTCCGTGTCCAGCAATACTCGCATTTGTATAATGCACATTTAACTGAAAAGGCAATTGCCCTAATCCGATAAAGCTTTTAGGCTGAACTATAGGCATATCATTGGTCGTAAATAAAAACGGACAGGCGGTATTACTCCCCGCACTCCAACCCATATAAGGCATCCCCGAATTTATTCTTTGATTAATACTATCAATTAAATTCAGCTCGTGTAATTGTTGAAACAGACGAAAAGTATTTCCTCCACCAATAGCAAGAGCATCGCAGTTTTCTATTGCTTGCTGTGGATTTTTGAATTCATGAATTCCAACTATTTCATGACCAATTGTAGAAAATACATCAGAAACTGTTTTTGTATACTCATCAAAAGAGATAGACACTCCAGCGTAAGGAATGAATAAAACTTTGACTTTTTTTTCTCCAAGAAAATCTTTAACAAATGGTTTTCCCCAATTAAAATAGGGTTCAGAAGGAATAGAAGAATTGCTGAGCAGTAGTAATTTTTTCATTCGACGAAAATGAAAAATAAATTTCTATTTCGCAGCGTTCAGAAGAATCATTTTTTCAAAATGAGCATTATCAGCTCCAATAATTCCCAATACATACCAACCACTTGAATATTCAGAAAGATCTATCTCAACGGATTGTTCTTTATGGACAATATCAAAGGTTTTGTCAAAAACTATGCGCCCCTCTGCCGTAACTACCTGTATTGTGGCACTTTCATCATGTCGGTCTAGGAAATTTAAAGCTATACGAGATCCGTTCTGAAAATAGTTGAATTGTTGTTTGCTCTAAATGTTCTTCTTCAAAATTTAATTCTACAAAAGAACCGTTTTGTTTGAAGACATACAAATGCCCTTGATTTACAATCACTTCAGATTGAATGATATGACTGACATCTTCATTGCCATCATAGTCAATTTGTCTTAATCTGTAATAAGCAGAAACACTTAGGTCAGCTGTATAATCGCTATATTGATAAAAATGAACTTCGTTAGTAGTTCCATTGCCTGTTACTTGCCCAATTGCCTCCCATTCTGATTGTAGTTTTCTCTCTACAATAAAATAATCGTTGTTTAATTCTGATGCCGTTTTCCATTCTAGCTCCACTCTATTTTCAAAAGTTTCTGATAAAAAGCTTACTAATGCCACAGGCAAAGGACTGGTGCTTCCAGCATTCCAACCACCTTCATTAGCAGCTCTTGGCCCACTGAATGAGCCATTACCAACTAGATTACCAGATGAACCAATAATGGCCACAGAATTTCCGTGAGTTCCTTCAATGGTTGCTCCTGATTCAATTATTAAAGCTGAATTTCCATCTAAAGTGAGGTCGCATTTTTTGTTTAATGTAAAGTAAGCCCCGGTTTTAAGAATTATTCGAACACCATTAAGTGAAATATCATTGTCTTGAAAAGGCAAATTGACCGCCCCAGTAATAATAATCGTATCACCATTTCCTGGCAAACCTGTTGGGCTCCAGTTACCTGATACGAGCCACGAACCGCCGCTAATAGTTTTAGTTGTCGCATTCAAACCATTTGAAACGAATAGACCTACTAGAATAAGCACAAAACAGAGTCTGATTTTCACTGCAATTATTTAAACACAATGCAAATACACAATTAAACATTCTTTTAACGCCAAAACTATTATCCTCTTGGTCCTTACGAGAAAGATAAAATGTTTAAATTATTGACATAATGGCACATTTATTCAACTGGCACATGCATTGAAAAGACTTGCATTCATTACAATTAAATTGAATAACTCTAAATAACTGAAAAAATGGCAACAGGAAAGATAAACGTTCAAGCGGATAACATTTTCCCCATTATTAAAAAATTCTTGTACTCTGACCACGAGATATTTCTTCGTGAATTGGTTTCTAATGCAGTTGACGCAACTCAAAAACTAAAAACACTTCAAAAAATCGGCGAATTCAAAGAAGAATTAGGCGATATTCAAATCAACGTTGCTTTTGATGAAACAGAAAAGACCATTACCATTGAAGATCATGGTCTAGGAATGACGGAAGAAGAAGTGAAAAAATATTTGAACCAAGTTGCGTTTTCTGGAGCAGAAGAATTCGTAAAAAAGTACGAAGGTCAATCAGAGCAAATTATTGGTCATTTTGGCCTTGGCTTCTATTCTGCCTTCATGGTTTCTGAAAAGGTTTCTGTTGAAACAAAATCATATAAAGATGAACCTGCTGTGCTTTGGGAATGCAATGGCGACCCAGAATTCAAAATCAAAAAGTCTAAAAAAACAACTCGCGGATCTAAAATCACTTTACACATTGCCGAAGATTCAGAAGAGTTTTTAGCGGAACCAAGAATTAAAGGAATCTTAGACAAGTACTGTAAGTTTTTACCTGTCGAAATTAAGTTTGGGACAAAAACCGAAAGTATTGATGATCCTTCAGGTGCAAAAGACGAAAATGATGCTCCTAAGAAATTAGAAACAGTAGTTGATAATGTAATCAACAACCCTAATCCAGCTTGGAACAAAAAACCATCGGATTTAAAAAAGGACGATTACAACAACTTCTATCGTGAATTGTACCCATTGACTTTTGAAGAGCCGTTGTTCAATATTCACTTGAATGTCGATTTTCCATTTAACCTAACAGGCATCTTATACTTCCCAAAATTGGGGAATGCAAACAACTTGCAGCTGCAGAAGAACAAAATTCAGTTGTATTCGAACCAGGTATTCATTACAGATTCTGTAGAAGGAATTGTACCTGAATTTTTGACCTTATTGCACGGTGTAATCGATTCACCAGATATTCCATTGAATGTATCTAGATCTTACTTACAGTCTGATGGAAACGTGAAGAAAATTAGTGGTCACATTACCAAAAAGGTTGCTGACAAGCTTTCTTCTATGTTTAAGAAAGACCGAGCAGATTTCGAGCAAAAATGGGATGATGTTAAGATTTTCATGGAATACGGAATGCTTACCGAAGAAAAATTCATGGAAAAAGCTCAAGGTATTTACTTACTAAAGAATACCGAAGGCGCGTACAAAACCATTGAAGAATTCAAAGAGAAAGTAAAAGAAAAGCAAACCAACAAGGATGGTAAAATCGTTATTCTATATGCTTCTGATGTAAACGAACAACATTCGTATATAGAAGCCGCTCAAAACAAAGGCTACCAAGTAGTTGAAATGGCAAGTCCTTTATCTTCTCATATTGTACAGCAATTAGAGAGTAAATTGGAAAATGTAACCTTTGCACGTGTAGATTCAGATACACTGGACAAATTGGTTGCTAAGGATGATGTTGCTAAACACAATTTAACTGAAGATCAGGAAAAAGAGCTGAAAGAAGTGATTGAAAGTGTTGTGGATAAAGCTGCTTATACTGTAGTTCTTGAAAACTTGAGTGAAGACGATAGCCCAATGTTGATTACGCAATCTGAGTTTATGCGTCGTATGAAAGAACAAAGTGCTGCAGGTGGCGGTGGAATGATGGGCATGGGAAATATGCCGGACATGTACAACTTGGTTGTAAACGCAAATCACCCGCTTACGAGTAAGATTCTGATGGAACAAGATGGAGACAAGAAATCTAAATTGGCCAAACAAGCTGCCGATTTAGCTCAGCTTTCTCTTGGTTTGTTGACCGGTAAAGACCTTACTAGCTTCGTAAAACGAAGCGTTGAATTAATAGATTAAACTTAAAAATGCCGATTGAAATTCAATCGGCATTTTTTTTAAATTTTATAAAATGAAAAAACTAAAAAACCTCTTTCTAGTTCTCGTAACAGGAATAACCTTGAGCTCATGCGGCTACAATAGTATGGTAGAAAAAGATGAGCAAATTGCTCAACAATGGGCGCAAGTAGAAAATCAATATCAAAGGCGATCTGATTTAATTCCAAACTTGGTGAATACTGTAAAAGGTTATGCTGACTTTGAAAAAAGCACGTTAACTGCAGTTGTCGAAGCAAGGGCAAAAGCAACAAGTGTGCAAGTAAACGCGAACGATTTAAATCCAGAGTCGATTAAAAAGTTCCAAGCAGCTCAAGGTGAACTTACTGGTGCGCTTTCTAGGCTGTTGGTTTCTGTTGAGCGTTATCCAGATTTAAAAGCAAACCAAAGTTTCTTGGAATTACAAGCTCAATTAGAGGGTACAGAAAACAGAATTTCTACTGAAAGAAAGCGCTTTAATGATGCTGTTGGTGATTACAATTCCTACATCAGAAAATTTCCTAGAAACCTTTATGCTAGCGCATTCGATTTTGAGAAAAAAGGATATTTCGAGGCCGATAAAGGTTCCGAAAAAGCACCGTCAGTAAACTTTAACTAAACTATGAACGCAGAAAACTTTTTTAACGCTGAACAACGCCAACGCATTGTATCTGCAATAGAGCATGCTGAGCTAAATACTTCTGGAGAAATACGAGTACATGTCGAAAATCACTGTAAGAAGGATGTCATGGACAGAGCTTGTCAAGTATTTTCTTCACTCAACATGCAAAAAACGCACTTAAGAAACGGTGTATTAATCTATTTAGCGATCAAGGATAAGCAATTGGCAATAATTGGCGATGTAGCTATTAACGAAAAAGTTGCAGACGACTTTTGGGATTCCACAAAAACCATCATACTCAATGAATTCAAAAAAGGACAATTTTGCGATGGATTATCAAAAGGAATTGAGTCCGTTGGTGAGCAATTACAAGATTTCTTCCCTTACCAATCGGACGATATCAATGAACTGAGTGATGAAATTTCATTCGGTAAAAATTAAAAAATGAAAAATATAATACTCCTATTTTTATTGGCTCCCACATACCTGTTAGGCTTCAGTATCCAAGCTTTTGACAAGGATGGGATTCCCAAAAAACCTAGCCCTCCCCGATTAGTCAATATTATTGAAGGAACACCTGAGGTGTTTTCGGTAAACCAAATAAACCAATTAGAAGCGGACTTAGTGTCGTTTTCAAAAAGTACTGGTGTTCAAATTGTTTTGGCCGTTGTGCCTAATTTAAACGGCTATGAAAAAGCACAAATGGCAACGGAAATAGGTCAACGATGGGGCGTTGGTGAGAAAGGAAAGGACAACGGAATTGTTCTTCTCTTAAAGCCAAAAACTAGTAGCTCCAAAGGGCAGGTATTTATTGCAACGGGTTACGGCTTAGAAGGCGTCATACCCGATGCAATTGGTAAACGAATTGTTGAAATTGAGATGATACCTTCCTTCAAACACAATGATTATTACACTGGAATTACAAAAAGTATTTCCACTTTAAAAGGCCTCGCCCTTAAAGAGTATTCGGCAAAAGAATATTTAAATAAAACAGATAGTAGTTCAAGTGGATTAAGTTTTTTACCATTTCTAATTTTCATTTTTGTGTTTCTCATTTTACGCAGAAGAAGCAGTCGCCGAAGAAATTATTCCTCCAGTTCTGTTCCGTTTTGGACAGCAATGTTCTTAGGAGGTTCTGTTGGGCGCGGCAGCCCTGGAAATTGGAATGATTTTTCATCTGGTTCAGGTGGATTTGGCGGTTTTGGCGGCGGTGGATTTGGCGGCGGCGGTGCAGGAGGATCTTGGTAAGGTTGAATGTTCAACGTATTACGTACGGCGTTAATTCAGGGGTGGTAAATGATTATTTGCAAGCAATTAAATGTTGAGTTTTGAATGTTGAATGTACCGCGTAAAACGCTAGGTATGGGTGGTAATTGATTTTATGCAAGTATTAATTTTGATTTTTTTGAACAATCAATTTAATTTACCTTAAACAAATAATTGGAAACTGAAAATTAAGCATTGGAATTTAAAGGAATAAATGGCGAATTATAGTAAATGGATAGCCGGCGGAATCGGCTGGGCTTTTGGAGGGCCAATTGGAGCAATCATTGGTTTTGCAATTGGAAGTATGTTGGATGGTGCATCGAATGACAATCGATTAGGTCCAGGAAGTGAACAGCCATCTGGACGAGGCGATTTTAACGTGAGTCTTTTGGTGTTGAGTGCGGCCGTAATGAAAGCCAACGGAAAGGTAAAAAAGAGTGAATTAGAATACGTAAAACAGTTTCTGGTTGGTCAATTTGGAGCACAGCATGCAAAAGAACTCTTGATTGCGCTAAGAGATATGCTGGACAAACCAATACCATTGAACCAAGTAACCGCCCAAATTTCTATGAACATGGCCAACGCAATGCGCTTGCAACTGATGCAGTACTTATTCGGAATTGCCAAGGCTGATGGAATTGTAGATCAAAGAGAATTGAAGTTGCTGCAACAAATTTCAGATGGGTTGCGCCTCTCCTCTGCCGATTTCAATTCTTTAAAATCTATGTTTTACGTCGATTCGGCGAGCCACTATGATGTTTTAAACCTTAAAAAAACGGCTTCAGAAACTGAAATTAAAAAGGCCTATCGAAAATTCGCCGTTGAATACCATCCCGATAAAGTTATGAACCTAGGCGAAGAATACCAAAAAGCGGCTAAAGAGAAATTCCAAAAAGTTCAAGAAGCTTACGAGCAAATAAAGCTGGAAAGAGGGATAAAGTAGAGGCTAAGAATTGAAAATATACTTTCAATCTAGAAGGGAGTTGTTTTTTTCTTAAACTAATTAATCAATTCCAACCCAATAAATTACGCTATCCGTTCCTTGCCTGCCGGCGAGCAAGGAGTGATTCTGACGAAGGAGAGATCGTATCGAGAACAACTCCCAACCACCAACCTCCAACCACCAATTACAAAAAGACCAACCCAATTAACTACGCTTAGGCGGGGACTTGAACAAGGTACTATCGGAACTGTTTCGAAAGCAGTTGTAAAAAACAAGCAAATTCAAGCATTGAAACAATAAAGGAGCGTTTCAATTCATAGGAATTTTTATCCTGAAACTCTTTTTTTTGTTAAATCAAAATAGGCAATATCCTCAAAAATAAGCACTTTTTTAGATTACTAAACCGACACAAACCAACTCAAAAAGCTAAAAAACAGCACCTTAAATATAAGCTAGGATTCTTTACATAAATATTTAGTTATGAGTGTATCATAATTAATATATATAAACACTAATGGAAACTATTACCTAGCATTGTAAGCGCAGATTCATTAACAAGTAAAACATAATCACATGAACTTCACAAGAACAATACTAGCACTTGCCGCCCTCCTTTCGTTTTCTAGTTGTGCCATTATAAGACCTGGCGAAGTAGGCGTGAAACAGAGACTTGGAACCTTAAGCGATGAATATAAAACCCAAGGATCTATTTGGTACAATCCATTTGTGACAAGAGTTATCATAACCAATGTTCAAATAAAAGACGTAGAATTATCATTGAGCCTCCCAAGTAAAGAAGGATTGAGCGTGGAAGCTCAAATCTCTATTCTATACAGAATCGATGAGAAAAGCGTTCCAGAGGTGATAAAAAACATAGGGCTGGGATATGAAAACATTATTGCCAACGTATTTCGATCTGCCGCAGCTGATGTTTGTGCGCAATACTTTGCAAAGGATATGCACTCGGGAATGCGTGCAGAAATCGAAAAAGCAATTTTAGATAAAATGGCTACTACACTTCAGCCTCAAGGAATTTTGACGGAGGCTGTATTGATGAAAAGTATCAAATTGCCCAACGGATTGGCGCTGTCTATTGAGTCAAAATTACAAGCCGAACAAAATGCCATGCGTATGGAGTTCATTTTAAAACAAGAACGACTGGAGGTCGAACGTAAAATAATTGAAGCAACGGGCTCTAAAGATGCTCAGAAAATAATCTCTGAAGGATTAACCGAACAAATCATTCAAATTAGAGGTATTGAAGCGTTTCTAGAATTAGCAAAGTCACCCAACGCTAAAGTGATTATTACCGATGGTAAAACACCCTATTTGGTGGAATAACGCCACTATTCCTTGTCAAACAAGCTAGCAAAAGCAGGTATTAGGGCGACTTATACATTGAGTGTGTAGTTAATGATGAGCCATTAAAAATCTGTTCTTCAATTGGAAAGGGAAAGTTCTTAGGAAACGCCTCTTAAAACACTCCCTCCAATTTGATTTTCATGTTTCTTGCTTTTAATTCTAGAACGCAGTTTAGGCCGCAACAAAGATTTAAGCAAACCAAGGCTCGTCGTTGGAGGGTATTTTATAAATTCGCAGTCTTTATTTAAACGAAAGAAAAACATGATATATGAATTTTGATCTTATTGTATTAGGAAGTGGACCAGGTGGCTATGTAGCAGCTATTCGTGCAGCACAACTTGGCCAAAAAGTGGCAATTGTTGAACGTGAAGAACTTGGTGGTATTTGCCTAAACTGGGGATGTATTCCAACAAAGGCCTTATTAAAAAGTGCACAGGTATTCAGTTATTTAAGTCATGCCGAAGATTTTGGCATCAACATTAAAGAAGCCAATGCAGATTTTAGTGCAGTTGTAAAACGAAGTCGAGGTGTTGCTGAAAAAATGAGTAATGGCATCAAGTTCTTGATGAAAAAAAACAAGATTGAAGTCATCATGGGCACCGGAAAACTAAAATCGGGAACAGAACTAAGCGTTACTGATGATAAAGGAAAAGAAAGCGTTTATTCGGCAAAAAACATCATTTTGGCAACAGGAGCGCGTTCCAGAGAATTGCCAAACTTGCCACAAGACGGAAAGAAAATAATTGGATACCGAGAAGCGATGACCTTACCAAAACAACCTAAGAAATTAGTCGTTGTGGGTTCTGGAGCTATCGGTTCTGAGTTTGCTTACTTCTACCAAACTATGGGTACTGAGGTAACGCTAATTGAGTACTTGCCAGAGATTGTTCCTGTTGAAGATATCGAAGTTTCTAAGCAATTGGGACGTTCGTTCAAGAAATCTGGAATGAAGGTTATGACGGGTTCTGAAGTACTTTCTGTAGATACCAAAGGAACGGGTTGTAAGGTTACTGTAAAAACCAAAAAAGGCGAAGAAGTAATCGAATGCGATGTGGTACTTTCTGCTGTAGGAATTGCTACCAACCTTGCAAATATTGGATTAGAAGAAGTTGGTGTTGCAACGGACAAAGGAAAAGTAATGGTAAACGATTATTACCAAACAAATATCCCAACTGTTTGGGCAATTGGTGATATTGTTCCTGGTCAAGCCCTAGCGCATGTTGCATCTGCAGAAGCAATTACTGCAGTTGAAAAAATGGCTGGATTAAATCCTGAAGCGATTGATTACAACAACATACCAGGTTGCACCTACTGTTTCCCTGAAGTGGCTTCTGTGGGTTATACCGAACAAGCGGCTAAAGATGCTGGTTACGAAATTAAAGTGGGTAAATTCCCTTTTTCAGCTTCTGGAAAAGCAAGTGCTGCTGGTCATAACGAAGGTTTTGTGAAATTAATTTTCGATGCTAAATACGGCGAATTATTAGGTGGGCACATGATTGGTTACAATGTAACTGAACTCATTGCAGAAATTGTTGCCATTCGAAAATTGGAAACTACAGGGCACGAGCTTATTAAAACCATTCACCCTCACCCTACTATGAGTGAAGCTATCATGGAAGCGGCTGCGGCAGCTTACGATGAAGTGATTCACGTGTAATTACAAATCATTTAAAAAAAGCTTCAGCCAAAATTAAAGGTTGAAGCTTTTTTTTGTCTAAATATTAAGACTTTTGGCAATTAGTAAACTCAGTACACAACGCATGTCTTACTTTCACGACTTGAAGAATTATTCACTATGTGCGGTATAACCGGGATTGTCTCTTTGACCAGCGACCAGTCTGTTTTGGAAGGAATAACTGCGGCAACCAAAGCTTTGGAAAAAAGAGGGCCAGACGCCGAGGGTATTTTTTCGGAAAGTAACATTGCTATGGGGCACCGACGTTTATCAATTATTGATACACAAAAAGCCGCAAATCAACCCATGCTTGACCCTACGGGCAGGTATGTCATCGTTTTTAACGGAGAGTTTTACAATTACAAGGTATATCGAGAAATGCTACAGTCAAAAGGTGTAGTATTTCAAACGGATTCAGACACCGAAGTTTTGCTTCAACTTTATATCAGCGACAAGGAAAAGTGTTTGGATAAAATAAACGGCTTTTTTGCCTTTGCCATTTTTGACAAGGTAGATAAATCACTATTTATTGCAAGAGATCGAATTGGGATTAAACCACTGGTGTACACATTTCAGGACAATTTCTTTGCATTTGCCTCAGAGTTGAAATCATTGGTCGAGTACCCCTTAAACAGGACCCTTGATAAAATTTCTTTGTTTAATTATTTGCAACTCAATTACATTCCTGCTCCAAACAGCATCTTTGAAAACGTCAATAAACTGGAACCCGGTCAGTTTCTGAAAATCAATAATATTTTTGACCTTCAAGAGGAGGAGAAAACCCCAGTCACCTACTACTCTATTCCAAAACCAACTTTTACGCACGAAGACCTAAATCCAATTTCTTACGAAACTGCAAAAACCAATTTCATGGAATTGCTCAAGGAGTCTGTGCAAAGGAGAATGGTTTCTGATGTTCCTCTAGGAGCATTTTTGAGCGGTGGAATTGACAGCTCCGTAATTTGTGCGCTGGCATCCAGGTACACCGAAAAACTAAAAACATTTTCAATCGGCTTTCAAGACCACCCCTACTTCGACGAGACCGATTATGCCGAAGAAGTTGCAGAAAAGTTTAAAACGGAACACACTACGTTTAAACTTACAAACCAAGACCTCATTGAACATGTTGAAGATGCATTGGATTATATTGATGAACCATTCGCTGATTCAAGTGCAATAAACCTTTATATACTTTCAAAAAAAACCAGAAAAGAAATTAAAGTTGCGCTAAGCGGCGATGGTGCGGATGAAATGTTTGCTGGGTACAATAAACACGCAGCAGAATTTAGAGCAAGAAACCCGGGAAACTTCAGAAAAATGGCAGCAAGTCTAGCGCCATTGATAAATCCTCTGCCAAAAAACCGGGATCATAAAATTTGGAATGCCAATAGACAATTGCAACGTTTTGCTGTTGGAATGAAACTTCCAGCTAAAGAACGCTATTGGCAATGGGCTACTTTTAGAAATGAGGAATCTGCAAATTATCTATTGCAAGAATCGAATGTCGAAAAAATTCACCTACTTACGGACGGTGCTTACAATTACAAAAAACGAAAAGAGCGCATATTAAAAAGCATCCGAAAAGATGGAACGCTAAACGATGTATTGTATACCGATATGCAGTTGGTATTGCCTAACGATATGTTGTTTAAAGTGGACCACATGGCCATGGCAAATAGTTTAGAAGTACGCACACCATTCTTAGATCACAACTTGGTGAACTTTGCTTTCGAAATTCCTGTACAGTTTAAAATCAACCAAAACATTCGAAAAAAAATAGTTCAAGACAGCTTCAAAAGTATTTTGCCTGAGCGACTTTATAATCGTCCAAAAAAAGGGTTTGAAATCCCTGTAACCAGTTGGCTAAAAGGAGATTTAAGTCATCTATTAACTACTGAGTCTTTCACACAAGATTATATACTGCAACAAGGACTGTTTAACTGGCCTGCGGTCGAAAGGCAACTAAAAAAGCTAAATTCTAAAGACGTTGGAAATTCGCCAGGTACCCTTTGGAATTTGCTGGTATTTCAGCGCTGGTATTCCAAATACATGCACGTTTAAGTATTATAAATGATTAAAGTACTTAGAATACTCAACCGGTTTAATGTAGGAGGACCTACCTATAATGCCACCTATTTGACCAAGTATCTTTCTGATGAGTACGAGACCAAACTCATTGGTGGAGAGAAAGATGATTCTGAAGCATCTTCCTTGTATATGGCAAATGATTTAGGAATACAGCCAGAGATTATATACGAAATGAGGCGGTCTATGGATCCGATTCAGGATTGGAAGGCCTACCAAGAAATTAAAACTATAATCAAAAAATACAACCCTGACATTATTCACACACATGCCTCAAAGGCAGGAGCTATAGGACGGTTGGCTGCTATTTCTTGCAAGGTTCCAGTTATAGTGCACACTTTTCATGGACATGTATTTCACGGTTATTTTAATCCTGTCAAAACCCGCATTTACAAAACCGTAGAACGCTACTTGGCGAAAAAATCCAGCGCCATTGTTGCAATTAGTGACCTGCAAAAAAAAGAACTCAGTACTATTCACAAAATTGTTGAGGTAGATAAAATTTCCGTAATCCCATTGGGTTTTGACTTGACTCCATTTACTGAAAATACTGAAGAGAAAAGGACGTCGTTTAGGACAAAATTTGGAATTAAGGATAATGAACTGGCGATTGGAATAATTGGGCGATTGGTGCCTATAAAAAACCACCAATTGTTTATTAAAGCGGCAGAACACGTTAAGAAAAACAGCAATACGCCTGTTCGCTTTGTTATAATTGGAGACGGTGAGTCTAAAAAAGACATTCAAGAATTGTGCTCCGCTTCAGGCTTATCGTTCCACGATGGCACTTCTAATGATGCTGAAGTAATTTTTACCTCTTGGATAAAAAAAATAGATTGGGCATTAGCTGGGCTTGATATTGTTTGTTTGACCAGCCTGAACGAAGGGACCCCAGTAAGCTTAATAGAAGCGCAAGCAGCAGGAAAGCCCATTGTAAGCACTGAAGTCGGCGGAATTAAAAATGTAGTACTACCAAATGAAAGTGCTTTTCTAAGTTCGGTAGAAAACGAGACTTTATTCCTTGAAAATTTAATGCAGTTAGTCGATAATCAAAAGCTCAGAAAAACAATGGCGGGCTGCGGCACAGCTATGGTTATGGAAAAATTTAGCTATCAAGTTTTGGTTAAAAACATGGAGACTTTATATTCAAGGTTATTGAAGGAATAGAATTAAGCCAAGAATATTGATTTGCTTAACTTTGCACCGCAAAAATAAAACATGAAAAAACTCCATTTAATTCTTAGCGTTATTGTGTTGGGCTTTGGCTTTTCAAGTTGTATCAACCAAAGTATAATGCTTAAAACTGAAAAGGATTATCAATTTGACATACCCGACGACACCGTAAAATCAAATGGCTACATAATTCAGCCAAACGACTTATTCTTTTTTAGGCTATACGCCAATGCTGGATTTAAACTCATCGACATTTCCAATCAAGGACAACAAGCTGGCGGGCAAATGATGGCCGGTGGACAAAACTTAGCTGTTTTTAGTTACTTAGTGGAGCAAGATAGTACCTGTAAATTACCTGTTTTAGGCAATGTGAAGATTGGTGGTAAAACAGTGCGCGAAGCAGAACTCTTTTTGCAAGAAAAATATGCTTATTCGTTTAACGACCCATTTGTTCAGTTATTTGTGAATAATCGACGGGTATTTGTGTTTCCAGGAAGTTATGGCAATGCAACCGTTATTCAGTTAAACAATAACAACACAACGATAATTGAAGTTTTAGCTCGCGCTGGTGGAGTTTCTGAATTTGGAAAGGCTCAAAAAGTAAAATTGATACGAAAAACGGGCGATCAAAATGACCCACTGGTTTACGAGTTCGACCTTAGTACGATTGAAGGTTTGAAGTATGCTAATATGTTAGTGCGTACTGAGGACATTATTTATGTTGAACCTCGAAGAAGAATTGCTTCCAATTTGTTGAGGGAAATCACCCCGTTTGTAAGTCTTCTTACAACTGTTTTGCTTACGATAACAACATTGCAGGCTTTATCAGCTTTAAATAATTAGATGATACAGGACGCTAGAGAGGAACAGAACGAAAGTCTTGATTTATACAAAGAAAGACTCACAAAATTTAGTCAAGATTTTGAAATTGGGTTATTTATACATCTAATCCAAAAATCGTTCATCTGGATTTTACTATTTGTTTCTTTAGCGTTTGGTGGTGCTTATTTGTATTTGCGATACTACCAACCCATGTATCAAAGTACAAGTATTTTACAATTAAAAGAATCTAATCAAGCCAGTCAGCTTCTTGAAATAGATTTTGGTAAAAACCAAAACGAAGATATGATGTCCGATTTGGAAGTCATTCGGTCAAAAGAGTTTCTGAAAACTATTTTCAAAAAATTGCCACTTGACATCTCCTATTTTAACGAGGGAGAATTACTAAATTATGAGCTTTACATGTCTTCTCCGTATATCGTGGATTACGACATAATTAGTGCTGAAGCTTTCGCACATAAATATTACATCTACTTTCCCAATACCACTCAAATACACCTTTCTATCGATGAGCCTATAGGTGATGCTAATTATCAAGTGTTTAAAATAGACGGGGATATAGAGTTGCCGTTCGTAACGCTTTCAATAAAAATATTGGATTTTGATATTATAAAAAACGACCAGGAAACGGGAACAAGAAACGATGTGTTTTTTACACTTAATAATAACGCGAGCATTGTAAATAGATACAGTAAAAGTCTTGATTTAACGGTTTTGAGCCAGTCTGCAAAATCAATTAGCATATCATTTACCGACCCTAACCCTAGAAAAGCCGCTGACCTTGCAAATGCAATTTCTACAGGTTTTATTGACTATGATCTAACTCGAAAAATCTACAGTTCAACACAGGTAATAGAATTTATTGATAGTCAAATTTCTGAAGTTTACGGAAGACTTAAAGAATCAGAAGTATCAATTCAGGAATTTAAGCTAAGTAATAAGGTAACTGGTTCAAGTGAGTTGACTGGAATATATCTCGATCGACTTGGAAATTTAGAGGAAGAATTAATAAAGCAAGAACTGGAGCAAGAAATATTGATACAAGTAAAACAAGCAGCTACTAGTTCTTCTGACTCCGTAGAGGTTCATCAACTTATCCCATTGCTTACCGGCACTCAATTCGAAGATAACTTGTTACAGCAAATTGCTTATTTGCAGGAACTTCAAATCGAAAAAGACCAAAGTCTTTATGAAGTAACTCAATCAAGCGGAAGGGTTCAAAATTTAGATTACCAAGTGCGTATTCAGAAAAAGTTGCTCTTTGAAAGCATTATTTCTATGGAGGTGAATTTAAAGAATCGGATAACAAGCTTGAAACAAAAAATTGGCGAAATAGAAGGAACCTTTAGCGGACTGCCACTGCAAGAACTTAAATATTCTAGGCTAAAAAGAATCTTTACAATTAATGAAAAATTCTACACTCTACTTCTAGAAAAGAAAGCAGAATATGCCATAGCCAAAGCAGGTATTGTACCTGAAAGTGTAATTCTAGAAAGGGCTACACCAAATAACCTACCGGTAGAACCAAATAAAAAAATGACCTACATTGTTTTTGCAATTTTTGCAGTTTTCCTTTCCATTCTGCTAGTAGTGGTGCGCTACCTGAGTCATAATACCATAGGATCATTAAATGAAATTGTAAAAATGACAAATGCTTCGGTGGGTACTTTAGGTATTGTCCCAGAAGTTAAAGAGAAAATTCCAGTTAGTCAATTGATCGTTGACCAAAGGCCGAAATCTGTTTTAGCTGAATCATTCCGATCCTTGAGAACCAATTTACAGTTCCTATCCACTGAGGCTGAAGGATCAAAAGTTATCGCGATTACCTCTACCATTTCTGGTGAAGGAAAGACCTTTGTTGCTATCAACTTGGGAGGGATTATAGCTTTCTCTGGCAGAAAAGTAATAATTCTCGATTTAGATATGCGTAAACCTAAAATCCATAAGGGTTTCAATGTTCAAAATAAAAATGGCATGTCTACCCTACTTATCGGAAAAGATAAAATCTCTGATACGATACAATCGAGTCAACAAACGAACTTAGACTTTATTACTGCTGGGCCAGTGCCGCCAAACCCTTCAGAGTTAATCATCAATGGTAAGCTGCCCGAAATATTGAAAGAGTTAAAGGAAACCTACGATATCATTATTATTGATAACCCTCCTGTTGGATTGGTAACTGATGGAATTTATTGCCTAAAACTAGCCGATTATCCACTCTACATATTTAGAGCTGGATACAGCAAGCGAAACTTTGTTCAAATGGTTGATCGTGTAGTTAATGAGAATAACTTAAAAAATCTAGCGGTTGTTTTGAACGGTGTAGAAATTAGAAGCGGCCGATACAGTTATAACTACAGCTACGGCTATGGTTATGGATACGGCTATGGATACGGCTATGGATATGGCGGTTATTACGAAGAACCTGAGCAGCAAGAAACAGAAAAAAAGAATCGCTTTTTCAATAAAAAAAATTAGGAGATGAAGATAGTTGACGAGCCTCTTAAAGGGCTGTATGTTCTAGAACCAACTGTTTTTGAGGATGAGCGGGGATATTTTTTCGAATCCTACAATCAAAATAAGTTTCATGAATTAGGTATCACTCATAATTTCTTACAAGACAATCAATCTCTTTCAGTCCCTAAAAATGTTTTACGCGGATTACATTTTCAGAAACCTCCTCATGCTCAAGCAAAATTAATTAGAGCGATTGTAGGTGCTGTGCATGATGTTGTAGTTGATATAAGAAAAGGCTCGCCCAATTATGGTGAACATTTTGGTATTGAACTGAGCGCAAAAAACAAACTTTTTTTATTCATTCCAGAGGGATTTGCCCATGGATTTGAAACACTTGAAGACAATACCCTGTTCAATTACAAATGTTCCAGCATGTATAACAAGGATTCGGAAGGTGGTATTCTCTGGAACGATAAAGACTTAGCTATAAACTGGAATTCTAAAAATCCCATACTTTCAGAAAAAGATAAAGTCAATCCTAAGTTCAAAGATTTCGAAAGTGAATTTGTGTATAAATCGATCTAATTCTTTATTAAAACTGACCAACAACAATGAACCGATTAGCTAGCTTTGGTTTTGAATTGAATTCTATAGATTTATACAAATACGTAGGCATTTTTTGCTTCGCACTTACGTTATCGGTGCTAATGAACACAATTTTTCTTAAGTTTTCAAAAAACTTAGGAAGAAGAAATGTTGATGAAAGTATTGTAAGGTGGTCTCCCGTATCAAAACCTGCTTTAGGAGGCATAAGTTTTTATATAATTTTTTTGGTAACGTATATGCTGTATACGTTATTATTTCATCCTTTATTAGATGGGTTAAACACCAAGCATATAGGTATTCTCATAGCTGCAGGTATGGCTTTTTTAATGGGCTTATCCGATGATGCTTATAATACAAACCCATTGCTCAAATTTTTGGTGCAAGTAGCTTGTGGCTGTGTGCTTATTCTAACGGGCACCTATATCTCCTTTTTTGAGCTTTCCCTGTTCAACTATCTGCTCACTATAATTTGGGTGGTAGCAGTTATGAACTCCATCAACATGTTAGATAACATGGATGGCATCACAACTATCGTATCGTTGTTTATCATCTGCTGTGCAATGAGCGTAGCATGGATAAGCCCAAATTTCAACCATTTCTTTTTTACTTCACTCATAGGCGTATCAGGCGCACTTGTTGGTTTCTTGTTTTTTAATTGGCACCCTTCAAAAATGTTTATGGGGGATACAGGGAGTCAATTTCTAGGCATATTTCTAGCAATTTTTGGTATCATTTATTTTTGGAATAATCAATCCGTAGGAGTTAATGAAGAAGCCGTTTCTAAGCAATTCGTCATTGTACTAATAGCATTTGTAATTCCTATTAGTGATACCTTAACGGTAATTATTAATCGCTTACGAAGAGGTCAGTCTCCTTTTGTTGGGGGAAAAGACCATACAACGCACCACCTTTCTTATTTAGGATTGTCTGACAGAAACGTTGCACAAATTTTTGCAGCAATAGCTGGAGTAAGTTTTATTCTCATCTATGTTATTGCTAATGCATTTATCATTTGGGATATCAGTTATAGCCTGATTTTTGGATCATGGTTTTTAGTTGTATTTGGAACACTTTTTGGCATTACCCAATTGTCGAAAACAAAAAAAAGGTTTAAGGAAATAAATGAAAAGTAATATTCGCAGGGGATTCTTAATTACTTCTATTACGCTGGTCATATCAGCCTTTAGTATCTATCTTTTCACCTACTCCACTTATGAAGAGAAAGAAGATTTATCCTACCAGAAAGTATTTGAAGCGAATTATAAAATTTTTGCTTTAAATCTTCCCAATTCCATTGAATTTGCTGGAGAGAAGGTTCCTTTGCAGTTGATCGACGTAAAAGAAAAACTGGATAGAGAACTGCATGTAAACACTTATTGGCAATCCAATACCCTTCTGTTTATTAAACGATCAAATCGCTGGTTTCCGGTAATTGAAAAAATACTCCTGGAAGAAAATGTACCCAATGACTTTAAATACTTGGCGCTCATAGAAAGTGGATTAACACAAATCGTTTCTCCAGCTGGTGCTGCTGGATTTTGGCAAATTATGAAAAAAACGGGACCAGAATACGGACTTGAGGTTAACAGCGAAGTTGATGAACGTTACCACATTGAAAAATCAACTCACGCGGCTTGCTTGTATTTAAAAGAAGCCAAAGAAAAATTTGGATCATGGACGCTTGCTGCTGCTTCATATAATATGGGGCAGTCTGGATTGCAAAAACAACTGAATAAACAACAGGTGAATTCCTACTACAATTTGCTATTGAATTCAGAAACTTCGAGGTATCTATTTAGAATTATTGCTGCAAAACATATTCTATCCAATGCCGATCAGTTTGGATTCAATTTTAGAAGTAAAGACCTATACCCTATTATTAGCTACAAAACAATTACGCTAGACAGCTCAGTAAATAGCTTTGTTGATTACGCAGCCTTAAACGGCATAAACTATAAAGTGTTGAAGTACCTTAACCCATGGTTAAGAGATAAAGACCTGAATAATTCGAGCAAAAAAACCTATTCGATTAAAATACCCGACGAAAAATTCATAGACCAATTACAAACTCAACTTCCAATTACAGCTATAGATACTTCACAGAACAAAAACTAAGATGCGACAAGAGTTTTTGGAAGTTTACGGAGCGCGCGAGCACAATCTAAAAAATATTGATGTAAAAATTCCACGGAATAAGCTCGTCGTTATTACTGGGTTAAGCGGTAGTGGAAAATCCTCGCTTGCTTTTGATACCATTTACGCCGAAGGACAGCGTCGCTACATAGAAACTTTTGCTTCTTATGCTCGACAGTTTATTGGAGCATTAGAACGGCCAGATGTAGATAAAATCAGCGGCCTGAGTCCTGTTATTAGTATTGAGCAAAAAACGGTGAACAAAAGCCCTCGGTCTACCGTTGGAACAATAACCGAAATTTATGATTTTGTCCGTTTACTGTATGCCCGTGCGTCAGATGCCTACTCCTACAATACTGGAGAAAAAATGGTTCAATACAGCGATGAGGAAATTCTAAAGTTAATTCAAAGCGATTATAAGGACCAGAAAATTTCAATCCTCGCTCCACTTGTTCGCGGCAGAAAAGGTCATTATCGCGAATTATTTCAAAATGTAAGTAAAAAAGGGTTTCTCAAGGTTCGCGTGGATGGAGAACTGCAAGATATTATACCCCGTATGCAATTGGATCGCTACAAAACACACGATATTGAGGTAGTTATTGACCGGTTAAAGGTAGACACTAAATCAAAATCACGCATCAAAGAATCGTTTAAAACTGCCATGAAAATGGGCAACAATGTGATAATGGTTCAAGGCGAAAAGGACGATAAAGCCCGATTCTTTTCAAGGAACTTAATGTGTCCAAGCACGGGAATCGCTTATGATTTGCCCGCTCCTAATCTTTTCTCGTTCAATTCACCAAAGGGCGCTTGCCCGCATTGTAACGGATTAGGAGAAGTCTCTGAAGTGGATTTAGATAAAATTATTCCAGATACAAAAAAGACCATTAAACAAGGTGGTTTAGCCCCTCTAGGTGCCTATAAAGCCAATTGGATTTTTAAACAGATTGAAGGACTGCTATCCTCTAGGGGTTACAAAATCACCTCTCCTCTTTCCGAACTTGATGAAGAGACCATTGACCAATTACTCTATGGCAGTAATGAAGAAATTGTCGTGGAATCTCAATTGGCTGGAGTGAACAACAGTTATCGCTTCAACTTTGACGGGATTGTAAATATGCTGACTCAGCAAAGGGATGATGATTTCGGAAAAGGCTACCAGCGTTGGGCACAAAGCTTTATGAACAAAGTAACTTGCCCTAATTGTGAAGGGACTAGACTAAAAAAGCAAGCACTCTACTTTAAAATTGACAATAAAAATATTGGTGATATTGCTGGATTAAATATTGCTGAACTTGGAAATTGGTTTGCTTCGATTGAATCTAAACTCTCCAAAAATCAGGGTAAAATTGCCGAAGAAGTAGTGAAAGAAATCCGCACTAGAATCCAGTTTTTATTGGATGTTGGGTTAAGTTACCTATCCCTCAACCGATCCGCAAAAACCCTATCTGGTGGTGAAGCTCAGCGCATTCGATTGGCTACTCAAATTGGTTCTCAGTTGGTAGGCGTATTGTACATTTTAGACGAGCCAAGTATCGGCTTGCATCAGCGAGACAATTCTAAATTAATAGTGGCTTTAAAGAATTTACGAGATATTGGAAATTCGGTAATGGTAGTTGAGCACGATAAAGACATGATGCTGGATGCCGATTACATTTTTGACATAGGACCGGGTGCTGGAATTCACGGTGGACATGTGGTGGAAGAAGGGACTCCAAAACAAATTTTGAAAGGCAACAGTGAAACGGCGGCCTACCTCAACGGCAAAAAACAAATTGAAGTTCGAGAAACGCCGCGAAAAGGCAATGGAAAAAAGTTAATACTAAAAGGAGCTTCTGGACACAACCTAAAGCAGGTAAACATTGATTTACCCTTAGGTAAATTCATTTTAGTTACGGGCGTTTCAGGCAGTGGTAAGAGCAGTTTGGTAAACCATACCCTCTACCCTATTTTGAATCAATATGTGTACAAATCTGTAACTAAACCACTGCCTTACAAAAGCATAAAAGGATTAGAGCATATTGATAAAGTCATAGAAATCGACCAAAGTCCTATTGGAAGAACACCGCGATCTAACCCCGCAACATATACGGGTGTTTTTAGCGATATCAGAAATCTATTTGCTCAATTACCCGAAGCAAAAATTAGAGGTTACAAGCCTGGGCGATTTTCATTTAACGTTAAAGGTGGGCGATGCGAAACCTGCAAAGGAGCTGGAGTAAAAACCATTGAAATGAATTTTCTGCCCGATGTATATGTGACTTGCGAAGACTGCAATGAAAAGCGCTACAATCGAGAAACCTTGGAAGTGCGTTACAAAGGAAAATCGATATCGGATGTGTTGAATATGACTATGGAAGATGCTCTGCCATTTTTTGAACATATACCATCAATTGCACTAAAAATCAGAACCTTAAATGAGGTTGGATTGGGTTACATTTCTTTGGGTCAGTCCAGCGTAACGCTTTCTGGTGGTGAAGCACAACGGGTTAAGTTGGCCAGCGAATTGGCAAAAAAGAATACCGGAAATACCTTCTATATTTTGGACGAACCTACTACTGGTTTGCATTTCGAAGACATTCGAATTTTGCTTGGAGTACTTAACCGATTGGTAGATCAAGGAAATACGGTATTGGTAATTGAGCACAATATGGACTTCATAAAGGTGGGCGATCATTTTATAGATATTGGCCCTGAAGGTGGAAACGAAGGTGGAACAGTTGTCTATCAAGGAGATATGAAAGGCCTCGTTAAATGCGAAAATTCATATACAGGTAAGTTCTTGAAAAAAGAAATAGAAGGGTAACTGAAAAGGCTTGTTCATACGCTTGGCTTCGTTTCTAAAACCATTTTTAATAAAACACAAAGCAATTTACCCGCTTATTAGCGCAGCTCTTTTTTAACCACTTACTTTATTCAATGTATTGTAAAAGAATACCAGCCATACAAAACTACCCAAGTACATTATTCTTTGAATTATTCCGACATTCGAGTTCATAAGTCCGAACGTTTCGAGGGTATATTCTCGTGCGGGGTATCAGCGAACAATCTTATCACCCTGAAGAGGAGATAATTTACAGTTGCGAGCATTCAAAACCACTTCACCCCCGCATGGAATATGACCCTCTGTTGGAGGCAGTTTATTTTTTAAGTGTCCAGCCTAAACTAATTCCTCCCCTTAGTAATACTCTATTTCCTAAAAAAGCAACGCTTGAAAAATATTCGTTATATGAATCGTTAGCATTAGTCTCCACACCTTTGGTTCTTCCTTTAATACCTCCATATCTATTTATTCCAGCAATGTGTGGAGTGAGATTAATGCGAAGAAAAAGTCCACCATTTTGTTTTTGTAGGCGATAACCTATTTTTGGTGTTATGTATGAAAAAAAATTGTTTTCGTGCCCTACAAACCTTTCATATCTGTACACTCCATCTTGGTCAGTATAACCCCGAGACGCATCTATTTTACCTTCTCTAAGGTACATGGCTGTTAGACCAATACCTAATTCTAAATGGCTGTTTTTTTGCCCGAATAACCAATTATAAGAAATGGGTGTCGACAAAATAAATAAGCTTGAAGTAGGCACCAAAGTCAACCCAGCACTGTATGAGGTATTAATTTTTTTGTCAATATGGTGAAGTCTGTCAAAGTTAAGTGAGGGGTATATTCCCTGTCCCGAAACTTCAAAATAAATAGAATTTCTCTTTAAGGTTGAAACTTCACTCGTATCTTGTGCGAATATCAAACAAGGCCATACTAGAAAAATTAATATAAAAATCTTTTTTATCATCTCTTTATCAGTGTTTACCTCAACCCGTTAATATCATATTTCGACACAAAATCCCAAATTAATTGGTTGGTATTTGATCCTTTGTAGTTAATATCAAACCAAACATGCCCTCCTTCAATAATCTTGTAATGTTCTACCGCTGCACCGTCATCACCTTTCGAATAGCTATAATACTCTATGTTGTCAGAGGTGTCAGCAATTGCGGTTGTATTTGTATTATTGAAATTGATCCAGTAATTAAGAATTGATTCAACTGAACCGAAACCTTCTCCACCGGAATATTGTAATACCTCATCTGAAGTGCCATGTATATGTATAATAGGTGTTGGGTGAGACGGTGATGCATTATTTATTGTTTCAGTAAGCATAGTGCCAGAAACGGAACCAACAGCGGCAATTAGTTCGCTTTTATATGCGGCAAGAGCATAGGCAAACATACCACCATTAGAATAGCCACAAGCATAAATTCTTTCTTTATCAATATTATAATCTAAAGCTATTTCATTGATTAATGTTTCAATAAATCCAAGGTCATCTGCTTCACTTTTATTATCGGGTGTATCCAGTCCAGCATTCCAATGAGTACTAAAAGGATTGCCTTCTGCATCTCGTGTGCCTTGAGGGTAAATCAAAATAAAATTTTCTGATTCCGATAAATTTCGCATATCAGCTTCAGTCATAAACCATGATGCTTTTCCAGCATATCCATGGAAGTTAAACATAACCGGAACATGGGAACTGCCGTCATATGAATCAGGAATGTATATGATATACTCCCGTGTTACTCCATTATGGTTTAATCTGCGCACGTTTTGGTCATTGTCATATAAATTTCTATTTGTCTTTTTACAACCCAAAAGCGAGATAAGCATAATTGATATTATTATAAGCTTTTTTGTCATGATTTTTATTTCTTCAATGTTGTCATTCGTTTAAATTGCCTCCAACGCCCCGTGGCCAAGGAAAGTAGGGCTGAGGAAGTATGTTGTGCGGCTGTAGCACCGCAGGTTCTATTCACTCTGATTGAGCGCGTGGGAAAAAACATACTGACCATTGTACTCACTTAGAAGCTAGGTTTAAAGGTTATTAAATTTCTATCGTTTCAAATATATAACAGACCGCCCTATTTGCCTTTTGGCTGCTGTTACACACTTTTATAGCTCAACCTCAAGTTCTAATTCTTCAGTATAAGTATTGATGATTGAATCTATACTTTCAGTATATATTCCAGGTTCTTTAACGCCTCTGAACCAGAATATTGGGTATAAATCATGTTTGATTGAATCGATTTCCGAATTATTTAGTTTGCAGATTGGTTTCCCATATTTGTTTTCAATGATTTTCAAATAGGCATTGATTGAAGAACTGAATATTCTATTCCGAGATTTTAATTTTGTGTTAAGGTCATAGTTCAAACTGAAATGAATCGGTTCATTTTCTTTTTTCCAGTTATCTTCAAGGAGGCGAGTGTATATTGATTGTTCCAAGGTATCAAGATTCGAAAGTTTTCCATCAAACAGTATCTGGTCTTTTTCATTAAGAAGAATCTCATATATATGAAAATGTGCCATTAAGTATTCATCTGGATAATCATATTCATTTTTTTCACAAGGTCTATCAGTGAAAAAGTTAATTTGAAAAGTATCCTTTTCGATATTTAGAAATGCAGAATATTTTCCTAATGTGTTACAGATGTTTCTTTTAGTTTGATTTTCAATCGAATTGTAATTTTCTTCAACGGATTTTGTTAAATCTAGAATTATGGAATCACCTAAATTGGAGTTCAATATCTTGGAAGGAGTCACGCAAGGAATTACTTTTTCCTGTTGATTATAACATGAAAGAATCAAGCTCAAACATAAAACTACGAAGACGAAATTTTTCAAAGCTATAATTGTGTTTAACAACTGGCTAAAGTAACCTTTTCAAAAAAAGGGACGCATATTTCGCATATAGGTTATTTCTTGTATTTTCACTACATTCTTATAATCAGACATTTAACTGATAAAACCATTTACAAACACTTACCAACGACTGCTGCGAGTATTACTAGGT
>Ga0209600_1000159_pt1 | contig 53208 bp, 49 predicted proteins | sample COGITO_mtgs_1104_FD_185518 | JGI IMG/M metagenome (GOLD analysis project Ga0209600, IMG submission 185518) | Pelagic marine microbial communities from North Sea - COGITO_mtgs_110421 (SPAdes) (version 2) | ecosystem: Environmental > Aquatic > Marine > Epipelagic ... | reverse complement strand
AGCGCGCGCTGGACACGTCGATGTGAGTGGGCGCCGCGGCGGCGCCCCAGGCGCCGCGGCGGCCCGCGGTGGAATATAAGGCAGCGCCCGAAGCCAGTAGTGATGGCTCCGGACGGCGCGGCGATGCCCGCGGCGATGCCCGCGGCGATGCCCGCGGCGATGCCCGCGGCGACGGCCGTGCCGGCGCAAGACGCGCACGGCGGGAAGCTCTGCCCGTGCGGCTCGCGCATGCGGGCGCTGCGGTGCACGCGGTGCCCGCGCCACGACCAGAAGTCGGGGCTGTGCGCCGAGCACGGCAAGCGCCGCAACAACTGCATGCTCTGCCTGCGCGAGTCCGGCCGCCTGTGGCTGCGCGCGCGCCCAAGCGACCCCGCGGCGCCTGCGAGCGGCTCGGTGGAGATCTGCCGGCACCGCCTCGCCCGAAAGCACTGCCGCCAGTGCGGCGGGTCGCACCTGTGCACGTTCTGCCGGCTCACCGTCACGCGCCGCAAGAACAGCGAGTGCGCGGGCTGCCGGCGCTGGCGGAACCACGACTTGCCGCGCAAGCCGCGCGAGAAGGCCGTGCTCGACTTTGTGCGCGCGGAGATCGCGGCCGGGCGGTTCCCGCCGTTCAACAGCGCGGACAAGCGGGCCGACCGCGAGCTCGACCCCGCGCTGTACGGCAGCTGGCGCCTGGACGTGCTGTGGAAGCTGGCCTCGCACTGGGTCGTGCTCGAGGTCGACGAGGACCAGCACAAGGGCTACGACGCGGCCTGCGAGCGCCGCCGCGAGCTCGACATCTTCAACAGCGCGCGGGGCCTCCCCGTGCGCGTGCTGCGGTACAACCCCGACGTGTTCGCGACGGGCAGCCGCAGCGCGCGGAGGCCGCTGGCCGTCGACCGGCTCGGTGTGCTCCGGGCAGCGCTCGCCGCGGCGCTCGCGCCGCCGCAACCGACGGACGCGCTGCTCTCCATCACGAGGCTCTTTTACGACTGCGCCTGCATGGACGACGCCTGCGCGTTCACGCACACAGACGCCTTCGAGGACCACCTCACGTTCTTCCGGCGGCACAGCGCGGCGCCGGCGCGCGGGGCGGGCGCGGAGAGCCTTTGACGCGCGCCGTGTGGCGCTGCGCGCGAGATTGCGCTATTTATTCTCGCGCCGGCAAGCGCTGCGATGGCCCACGAGTACCCCTGCCTCAACAACAGCTCGATGGGCTACATGACGCTGTCGTGGGTGCTTGTCGCGTTTCTGTTTGGCGCGATCCTGTGGTTCTGCGCGGCGAAGCGCAGGGCCCCGAGTGTCGCGGGGGCGGGGGCGGGGGGCGAGCAGCAGCGCGTGGGCGAACAGGTCTCCATGGCCCTGTTTGTGTACGTGCTGGTGTGCCTCGCGCTGCTGCTGCTGTTCTCGCTGCTGGGCGCCGACAGCACGCGCGGGCCGCGCCAAGCGTACGCCGCGCCGTGCCGCGCTGGCGGGGAAATCGCAGTGTTTTTCCTGCTGTACCTTTTGCTGCTCAGCGCGGCCGTGTACGCGGTGTCGACGTGTCTGCGCACCGGCCGCGGGCCCGGCGCCCCCGCGCAGGCCGGGGGCGTGTCGCTTGTGCGCGCGCCGTCGGCCGCGTCGGGCACGCTACCGCAGGCGCGCCTGCTCGACCACGCCGAGGTGTACTACCCCGTGCTGTACCCGTAGCCTTGCGCGCGGTGGTTGACGCAGAGCTGTCGCAGAGCCGCCAAATTTAAGCACCGGCGCGCAGCCTGCGGGATGCACTCGTCCGTGTTTGGCGCCATGGGGACCGGCGCGCTGGGCGGGGCGCGCGGTCCGGGATTCATCGAGCTGAGCGCGACGCAGAGCGTCGCAATTTTTGGGTTCACATTCAACGTGCAGCTGTATCTGACGTGGAACGACGTGCGCGCGGACTTGCGCCTCACGTTCCGGTCCCTGCGCGCGTGCGGGCTGTCGCCGGAAATGCTGCACCGCCTGCAGCCGGACGCGAAGGCGTGGGTGGACAGCGGGAAGGTCGACGCAAAGGACTGCACGGACATGACGATGTGGCCGCTGCTGCCCATCTTCCATCTGGACATGGACCTCGCGGACATCATGCGCCAGCGCTGGACGGTGGACGAGCTGGTCGTGCTTGGGGTGGACTACAAGGCGCTCGAGAGCGTGGGGCTCAACGCGCAGATCATGCACTCGATCGCGCTGCCACTCAAGGACTGGAAGCGCCTGGGGCTGCGCTACCAGGACGTGCACGAGTGGTCCGACAGCGACATCCACCACGCGCTCACGGCGACGCGCGGCGCGGTCGCGCAGGTGCTCGTGAGCCAGCCGGCGCTCTAACAACGGCTCGCGCGGCGGGTGTGTAAAATGTGCAGCACTGGGCTGCGGCGCGATGCAAACGTGCCAGCCGCAACGATGGCCGCGCGCGCGCGACGCGCGCCCACACCCACACCCACGCCCGCGCACAGCTGCAGCGCAGGCAGCGCGACGGGGGACACAGGGTCCGACTCCGACCAGCGCTCCGCCGACTGCAGCCCGCCGCCGGGCTGCGCCAACGCGAAGCGGCGCCGGCTGACTACCGGGATCGAGAGCTGCAACGTGCTCCCGGTCGTGCAGCAGGACCTTGCGCGCGTGCACAGCGGCTCGCTCGACGTGGAGGAGCTGCGTCGGCGCTTCACGAGCTTCTTTCTGGCCAAGGCCATGGACATTATCGGCGAGGGCACGTACCGCCGCTTCATCCTGAAGCACAAGAACGCGGGCGAGGAGTGGGCGATGCGCATGCACTGCGACGTGCAGTACGTGCAGCAGCTGTTCCGCGCGGTGGTGAAGCAGGTGCAGCTGCTGCAGGGAAACCCGCTGGCGCTGAAGCTGTTTACGCTGTGCCAGCGCGCGATGCACGACACGCACCCCCCCGTGCACTGCTCGGACGGCTGGCGCCTGTGCGCGCTGACCGGCCAGCGCACCGAGAAGACGGTGTGCCTGGGCGCGCAGGTCAAGGCCGACGCGGCGTTCGTGCACCAGAAATTCTTCCGCTTCTTCAGCACGCTGTGGCTGACGTGTCGCATGGAGACGTGCGTGCGCAACCTCACGCACTGCTGGCTGAAGCAGCATTCGCCGCACGCTGTCGGCTGCGACTACCAGAGCCTTGCGCACAGCCTCAGGGCGGACGCGGCGTTCCACGACCGCGTGGCGCGCTGCTTCTGCCACAGCGCGGTCCACGTCGCGCGCTCGATCCACGCTTACACCGAGCAGCTTGCCAACGGGCAACGCGCTGTGATCGGCTCGATGCAGTAGCCGCAGCGACCCGCCGCCTCACTGCTGCAGGCCCTACAGCAAGCGTGTTCATGGGCTTCCATGAATACCAATTTTAAAAGTGCAGGACCTGTGTTGACTTTAGTAAACTTACGTATTTACTTTTGTAATTGCCTTATTTAGCGATGGCGCCACACAGCGCGCCGCCGCCGCTCGCTGCGCTCGAGGCATGGACGCCTTTGGAGACACGCGAACACACTGACGAGCAATACGAGGTGCAAGCATTGTTTCGCGTGGTGTTGGCGCGCCTTCACGCCGAGCAAGCGCGCGACCCCCCGAGTGTCCAAAAAGTGGACGCGCTGCAGGTGTTCAACCAGCTGCACGCGTCGGCGACGGCCCTGCGCGAGGTCCTGCTCTCGCCAGACTTCGGCAGCAACAGCGCGTGGGATTTTCTGCGTGCACAGAAAAGCGGCCTGCAGGGTGCAGGGCGCGTCGCAACCTCGTTGCAATAAAAACAGCTGCGCACGCCTGCCGACTTGGCGCGGTGCTGCGGGGACTGCAATGCTGCAGCACACAGCGCGCGCACGCGAAACGAGGCAGCCTGCACCCGGGGCAGACCGCGTCGCGGACGCGCTGTTCGGTGCCTGGCGGCGCATCCGCGGGCCGTTCTGCCTCCCGCGCGGGCTGCACGGGCACAAATGCGACCGGCACTGGGAGGTCATTGACGGCGGACTTGCCGGCTGCCGCCTGTGCGGGGCGATGCATCTCTGCTTCCGGGGGAGCTGCCCCACCATCTGCAGCAACGAGGGTCTTGTGTGCAGCGTGACCAGTGTGTGTCTGGGCAAGTTCTTTGTTCCAGAGATGAGCAGCTCCTCGGAGATGCAGTTGGAGGCCGCCGCGCGGGAGCAGGACGACCTTCTGCGCTACCGCCACGCGCAGCGGCGCCCGCACAGCACGCGCCCGACGGCAAGCCTGCCAGGCGTGATGGCCGGTGCTGCCGACGCGCATCGGCGCCCGCGGCGGGACCTGGCACGCGACCGGCGAGCGTGCGCGCCCTGCGCCGACACGGTCAGACTGGTCCTGCAGCGCGTGCTGTGCTCGGAAGCAGCGGAGCGATGCCTCGCGTACGACCACGCGAAGCTGCAGCAGGCGCTGCGCACGATCCTGCTGCAGCACCTCCGCGCGATCCGGAGGCTGCAGCGGTGCGACCAGACGGTGGCAGTGAACTGGGTGGTTATTGAGGCGGCGCTGCACAGCGCGCTCTCGTGGCAGCGCATTCCCGCGCGCAGCGCCGTTGCCAAGCACAAGCAGCACGTGCTGCACACGGCAGCGCAGCACATCGCGCGAATTGTGAGTTTCATGGCGCAGCACTGCGAGCCCGCGCCCCCCTGTCTGAAGCAGCCCGACTTCCTCATCGGACTGCTGTATCAGATGCGCGTGGGCGTAATCGTGCACGACTTTGTCGTGCTGCCGCGCCTGCCGCTGCTCGCATACCTGCTGCCCGCGGAGCAGCACCTCGCCGCAACGTTCCACGTGCGCGCGAAGGCGATTTCCGAGGCCGAGAACGTGGTGAAGCACAACCTGCGAAAACTTTCTGCGACGCTGCTGGCCGCCATGCAAGGGACGCTGTGATTCGTACTATTTAATGCCAGAAAATCGTTGCAGAGCCTTTTGGCATCGTATCGGTACGTTCTTCGCAGGCCGCTGTCACCTGTGCTGGTGTAAAAATAAAGGCGTCCTAGCGCGCCTCGAACCACTGGGTGCGCCGCTCGAGTTCGACAAACGATATGGTCCACTGCGTGCGCCCACCACGCAGCAGCTGTGGCCACGAGTAGCCGGGCTGCACGAGGATGAGCGGCTGCGGGGAGTCACACCAGCGCGCGGCGGTCTGTGTAAAAAGCGCCGCCAGTCGCTTGCTGTCTCGCGCCACGGGCGTGCACGCAAGCATCCACGAGCCGAGCGAGAGCGCGCACTGCGGCGTGCGGTGCAGCTCAGCGACCCACAGCTTGCAGTCTGGGCGCGGCCCGCTGTGGCGCGGCGGTTTTGGGCCCAGCGTGGCGGCGGGCGCGGCGACGAGCTCCCACGACGTCGCCGGCCAGCCGTAGTCGAGTGGCACGGTGGCATGCTCCTGGAGCACGCACGCGTCTGCAAACTGCCGGCACGTCTGCACGACCTCCTCGCGGGTCTTGGCGGAGCCCAGCTGCTGCATGGCGCGCACCGACGTCGTGTCTGCGGTGACGATGGAGCGGATGCGCACGCCCTCGCCCGGGAAGAAGCGCGTGCTGTGCGCGAGGCCCGTGCGCACAGGGACGACGGCGCGGGCCTGCGGAAACTCCTCCTCGGTCACTGCCGACGCGATGTCTGCGTCGTCGCCGCTCTCCGAGGCTGTTGGCGCGGGGTCAATAACGTTCCACGTCTCGACGCTCAGCGGGCGCCACGGGGGCGCAGTCTTTTCGCAAAGGAAGATATCAGGTCGGCGCTCCTGCACCCACGGGAGGTGCAGACGGGTCGCGAAGCGGTGCACGCCGGCGGCCGGCGGCTCGGCGTCGTCTCCGGGCGGGGCCGTCTCCGCGGCTTCGGTGTCGAGAAGGGCCTCCCAGAGCACGTCGATGACCGGCGCGGCAACGGCGACCACGCGGCCGTCGGGCGAGACGGTGCACCAGCTGCCGTGCGACGCCACGCACTCCTGCGCGACGGCGCCGGGTGGCACAGTCAGCCAAAGCTGCACGACCGAGTTATTTAAGCAGGGCGCGTGCTCTCCGATCGGCGAGAGCTCCTGCAACCGCCGACCTCGCCGCAGACCGCCCCACCCACCCTCTACCCCCCTGCTTGTAGACGAGTCTGTCACCCTTTGGGTTCGGTGGGTTGCGCGTAGCTCAGCAGCAGATGGGAGGTTCCGCGGCGGTTCCTGGAACCGGCCTTGACGGCCCCAACCAGGGGGCTCATTGAGTTTGAAAAAAAAGTCATCTGTACAACACTGCGTGGCGCGGCGGCCCTCAGTGCGCGCCCTTCCGGCAGGCGACGGGGCGCGCCGCACGGGCTTGGGAAGCAGCTTGACGTCGACGTCCGCCGACGAATTTGCGTCGCGTGGTGCCCCCCCCCTGTCTTTTTTCAATAAGTCGCCCCACGTAACACGCGTGTCCGCAGATGCGAGCGTCTGCGGGGACCAGGTAACCCCTGTGCTTGATTTTTCCCCTTGTGTTGAGTTGTTTAGTCTGTGCATGTCTTGTGGTATGAAGCCTTGTGCAGAGTGCTGCGGCTGGATGTGGCGGTGGCGGTAGCGACGCCAGTGCCGGAGCGCCACGAGCATGTTCAGCCGCGACATCGGGGCGCGCGCAGTTGACCGCGAATCGAGCTGGTGCGACAGCCACTGATTTATCGCGCGCGCGCTGTGCGGTCCGGCGCCGGGGTCCTGCGCCGCGTCCTTGCCAGAGCCGCGGTGGAAAAGCGCGAGCACCTGCGCCCGGGCGCGGGAGCGGGCGCGGTCTGACGTCGCACGGCTGTGCAGGCCCCCGGAGCCGGAAGTTGCTTGCGACACCGGGACAAACGCGGGCGCGGTGCTGCTGGCTCGGGACCAGCGCGATTCGGTGAAGTACTGGGTGGGGACACGCGGGTGCACGGAGCTCAGCACGCGCGCCGCGTTCACGCTCGGCGGCGCGACGGAGGCGCCCAGCGGCACAGCGGCGCCTGGGGAGCCGTGCAGCAGCGCCACGCCCAGTCCGCACATCACGGCGCGGCGCAGCGCGCTGCGCAACCAGCACCGCGGCAGCTCGACGCGCGTTGCCATTTTACGCGCTGCCTGTAGGCACACTTTTATACATGTATCGAGAGTTAGCGCACAAGTGGCGCGGCGCTCAATAAATCTGAGGCCGCCTCAACGTATGGCGCCGCGATGCTCAAACCGACCCGAGCATCGGCACGTCATGTAGGTCTTGGTAGCGGACGACTGACCGGCGGCGCAAGTTCGCGTAATCGTACTCTGCGTTGAGCAGCAATGGGTTCATCCCGTACGGCATGTTGAAGTTCTGCTTGATGTGCGCGTCGGCGATGTTCTGCGCAAGCACGCGGTACAGATGCACTGCCAGCACCGGCACGCAGAGCACGATCGCGACAGCCAGCGCGATTGTGAAGATGCCGCCGCGGATTACGGTCTGCACGATGTTGTTGGCGAGCTCGGTGCAGCTGATGAACCCGCACAGCTCGGTCTGCTTGAGCGCAGACTGCACGCAGTGCAGCAGCACGTTCCGCCGCGCGTTGCGCTCGACCTCTGCGCAGAGGTCGCTGTGCTGCTTGAGGTTGAGGTAGAAGTCGGGCTTGCCGCACTGGTCGAGCAGCCACTTGTCGTCAAGCAGCTTCTGGCGCACCGCCGCGTGCTCGCTGTGGAACTCGACAACGAAGTTGATGACGACGAGCAACGCCAGCACCAGCACCAGGATGGTCCCGGTGTTTCGGGCAAAAAACAGCATATGCCGCACGGCGCTCATCGCTCGCGGATGCGCCTTGAATGCAAATATATGCAAACAATGTGCTCCGTGCCGGTGTGCGACATCTCACAGCCGCTGCCTGCGCGGGTTCCAAACGCATATAAAGCGGTGCACGCGGCGCCCGGCGATGACGGGGTTGTGGGTGCTGATTCTGGCCACCATGGCCGCGTCCGGGGAGACGTGGACGACGCAGCTCTCCGAGGCCTCGCTCCCCGCGTTCCGAACTGCGAGCAGCGGTGAGCTGGTGCGCTGGGCGACCGGGCCGCACAACATGGCGCTCGCCAGCGCCCACGGCGTGCGAATCACTGACAACCGCATACGCGTGCTGCACGCGCCGCTGGACGCCACACCGCTGTTCTCGGCGCCGTGCGCGCGGCATGCCGACGCGCTGTGCGTGGTCACGAGCGACGGGCTCGTCGACTCTCTCGGCGTCGGCAACGGCTCGCTGGTCTTTCCCATGCAGCAGCAAGTGCACCTCGACCCCGAGTTCAAGTTCCGCGGCTGCTCGCGCGGAGAGGGTCGTGTGGTGGTTACCGGCGGGCGGTACGACATCAGCGCGTGCGACGTGTTCGACTCCAACCTGGACATCGTGTTCCAGAACAACCGACTCAGCGTGTTCCGCGTCGAGGTGGACGCCGCGCTGTACGGGTGGCTGGGGGTCACCTGCATCGTTGCCGTGGTCGTCATCACGCAGAACCTGGCGGCGGACCTCTTTGACGACTCTCCAGACGCGGCGCACCCGGTGAACATTCTGTGGTGCGTGGCGCTGGGCGTGGCGCTGCTGGTGCTCAGTGCGCTGTTCCCCGGTCCGGAGGCCGACACCCCCGGCGTCTGCTCGGACTGGCGCCAGTTCTCGTGCAGGCTGTTCTACCCCCTACTCACCCGGTCCGACCGCGTGTTTCTCGCAGGCGTGTTCCTGTACGTGCTGATACACATTCTGTGTGGGCTGGGCCCGACCGTGCTTCACTGGTCGACTGTTGCCGCACACTGCTTTCAAAACCCGGATCAGAAAACGCCCCCTCCGATTCGTTCCCTACACTCTGTGAATTTCCTGGTGGCATGCATCCTGGTAAGCGTCGTGAGCACGCACGGCTCCGCAGAGACGCCGCTGACGGCGCCCCTGGTTTTTGTTCTGCTCTTTCGTGCCGCCTTCAAGATGCTAAAGATGCAGCGGGCCGCCGCGGCGATGGCCGACGCAAGCGCCACGGCCGCCGCGGCGATGGCCGGCGCAAGCGCCACGGACAGCGTGCTCGAGCCCTTCCTCGTGGCCAGTGACTGCCTGTTGATCCTGGGCTGCCTGGTCTTCGGAGTCGTGCCCAACGCGGGAAGCGAGTGCGAGGCAGTGACGTTTTTTGCCATGCTGCTGGCGGTGGCGGTGATGCTTGCGTACGAGGCGGTGCAGCGCAGCAGTTCGCTGCAGACGGAGGCGCAGCAACGATCCCAGCAGCAAGAAATTGCCGCAAAAACACAACCGTCCGTTGATTCCAGGACCAAGCGCCAAGCAGCGCAGATGCACTCACATATGCTGAGTTTTGTCTGACGAGCCCCCGCGGGCCGCGACAGGCTGCCGCCTCACTCCTTGAAGCCATGACTGGGCAGCTGCGCCGCGCCGGTAGAGGGGGGCTCGACAATCTCGCCGACCGGGTTTTCGTCGGCGTTGTCTCCCAGCAGCCGGTCCGTCTTTGCCGACTGCTGCTGCCTCCGCAGCTTTGTCCTCGCCTTGTCGGCCTGGCGACATTGCGCTGGCGACATCAAGGGCATCAAGGGCATTGGTGGCCTGGCGTGTGCTGCTCCCATAAATACTGTCTCTTGCCCCTGCAGGCGCATCACGACTGCGACTTGAAGAAGTTGTAGATGAGGCAGCGATCGCGCGCGCCGACCTTGACGATAGAGACCTCTGTCAACCGTTTGCGGCCGGTGTGCAGCCCCTGGCACTGACTGTGTTGCATGTCGACCGAGTACCCCAGGCTGAGCTCCTGGCACACCTTGTTGCTCACAAACTGCTGCGCGACGCAGCTGTCCGGGGTCGCGCTGTGCCCGCCGCCCAGCTCAATGAGCATGTCCAGGCGTCCGTCGTGCTGCCACGCCGACAGCACGCGCCCGACGTCCTCGCCGGCGTGCTCCACCTTGACTGGGAGGCCGACCAGAGCGCGGTCCAGAACCAGGTCGGCGATCTCGATGCGGCGCAGGTAGAGGCCGTCGTACGAGCTGTCCTCGCCACGCGGGTTGGCCGTGCCCCAGAACAGCGTGCCTGCACTGTGCATGCGAGCAGTGGCGACAGCTGACGTGCCATAAATAGACGGCGGCTGGCGGCCGCTATTTATTGCGCGGCTCCAACCGCGGCCCAGAATGCCGCAAGACGAAACAGCAAGACGCGACACGTGGGCCCAGCGGCAGCTGCGGCGTGTCTGGGGCCTGCGATACTCTCCCGCGGTGCTCATGCTGCTGGTCTACACGACGCTGTGGTTTTGTCTGTCGAGCTTCGCCTGGTTCTGGTCTGCGCGCACGCGCGATCACTGGCAGATCTACCTACAGGGTATACTGCTGCTGGCAGTGGTCCCGGTGCTACTGTTTGTGTCGTCCAACCAGTGGATGCAGCTACTGGACCAACACAGGGACGCGCAAGGAACGCGGAAGTAAAACAAACGTGTACTTTTGGCCAGAGTCAGACCGGGAGGGCTCTGCGCTAGATCTGCAGTCGTGCCATTTCCTTGACCGGGTCCAGTGTGTTGAACTTGTTCTGCAGCGCCACAACCCCCCACCACGCGTGGGTGACGACTAGTGTGAGCATGATGAGCATGTTGCCAATGTGGTGCCACTTGTGGAACGTCTCGTTGGACAGGAACGCGTCCATCCACGGCATGGGGTTCCGGAAGACCTCCAGCACCAGCCACGCCACGAGGATGAGCAGCATGATCGAGACGACGACAGTCGGTCCGGCCAGATGGAAGGCGCCGGTTTTTGTTTGCCCGACCACACTGAGCAGTGGCAGAAGCGTCAAGACGAACCCGATCGCGGTGGAGATGGCGAGCAGCATGTACGAGGACTGCGCGACGCTCTCCGCAGACTCCAGCAGACTGGCGCGCTGCAGCAACACAACGGCCGAGAGGAAGAACGTGGTGCTCCAGTACACCTGCTGCATCATGGCGCCGGTCATGCGGTCCTGCGCCAGCGACGAGACGACCGCGAGAAACGCCGGTGCAAGGAAAAACAGCTGCAGTACAATGATACTCATCACGCTGTAGCTCTTGTGCACCCCGCGAATAATGTCACGCGTGGGCGCGGCTTCGGCGGCCTCGAACGTCGTGGGTTGCTGCCTAACGCGCGCATACGGCTGCCGCTTCAAAGACATGAACTGAGCATGGTCCCTGTGCTTCGGATCGACCACCACGGAACTGATCGCTTCCACCTCCGCGTTGGCACGCTCAACCTCGCGCAGAGCAACCACAAGTAGGCACGAGAAAATGAAGCTGACGATGGTGAAGTACACATTGTACAGTGGCACCGTCTTGATCAACAGCTGCACTGCAAGCCCACTGAGGTTCCACGTTGCAATGAGTAGATACAGCCCAGACCACATTGTTTCCGTGACCTGCGAGGTGAGCGTGCTTGCAAGCAGCAGCAGCGACAGCGGCGTTGCGTACCACGACGCAGTCCATAGCACGTGCATGGTGTCGAATGCGTGCACGGGCACGCCCGGCGTCAGATCGTTGAGCATCCCGGCGCTGCCGATTTTGTAGTACTGCAGCGTACCGACGTTGCAAGCGCGCGGGTGCACGTTGGCGCTGCACGTGGTGGAGTGGGCGCCTGCGGGGTCGTAAAGCACCGCCGTCCGGGCCAGGGGTCCAGTCGGAGCCGCCAGCGTGTTGGGCAGCGCGACCCCAAACGCGTCGCGGAGGTAATAGTGGTCGTTGTCAAAAAACTTGGCAAGGCACACGATTGTGAAAAACACAATAGCAATGGTGTTAGAGACGATTATGCCGGTGGTCCACATGTCGTAACTTTTCAACTGACGGCGCATAAAGGCGGCGCCGACAGCCTGTTCCATCGCAATAGACTTGTTTGCACGACCGGCCATAAATACTGTACGGTTTGTCGTCTATGCGCAAGTAAGTCCGAGGTCGAAAATACCCCCCCCCGCGACCGTGATCGCAGGCATCGGCTCAGCCCACCCGCTGCGCCGCGCTGCGCCGCGGTCAAGTGCGGCGCCCGCGCTGCGCCGCAGTCAAGTGCGGCACGCTCACGACTACCGCGATGCAGCCAACGGCGCGTTCGCGTCGGCCCGCCTTGCCAGTCCAGAGCACAGGCTAACCCTCGCTTTGTCGGAAGGCTGGACTTTGTCGATTGTCCAGGTGTAAAAGTTGCTGTCCATGACACAGGCCATGTTTCTGAACACGTGGTCGTTTGAAAATATCACAAATTTGTCCTGCATCCTGTTGTTAAAGTTGCTCAGTATGAACATTGTCTGTGCCAGCATGATGAGATGCGTGTCGGCGGCGTCCTTGTCGTGTTTCACCGTGTTGTCGCAGAAGACCTGCCGTTCTGTACAGTCCAGTTTCTTCAGCAGCGCCTGGTCTGTACAGTCCAGTTTCTTCAGCAGCGCCTGGTTGTAGCTGGCTGTCACGACGAAATGTGAGGTTTTGTTCTGCATCACAAGCATGAAGCGCGGGTCTTCATTGAAGTTTGGGTAGTTCTCGATGTCTATCACGACGAAGGTGATGGGCATACTAGCGTTCCCCAACGCGCTTGACAGCGACTCGCAGAACGGGTTAGGTATCTTGTACTGCGTGGCAACGATGTCAAGCAGCGCTGAATTCAGCTGTGGTCGTTTGTAAGCGGGCACCACTGCTCGCCGCGAAGTCATTTCAATTTCCGTTGGACGTAGCGACATTGCACAGCCTGCATATCTATTCTCTCTATATACGACAGCCCATATAGCAAAGGTACATGACAGAGTCTGATGCAGGGAGCTGCAGCAGACGCGTGTGCATTGTGTACCGCCGGCCGGTCAACTGGCTTGACAGCATGATCCAGACAGTCGGGCGCACGGGCGAGTTCTGCCACTGTGAGCTGTGGTTCCCCGATTGGGTGCACCAGCAGAAGCCCGGGTGGCGGTTCACCAACTTCATGTTCCAGCCCATGGAGATGAACGCCGACGCGTGGATGGAATACAGCAGTGCCCCGGACCTGTACGCGGCGCAGACCATCTGGGTGCGGACGCCGGTGTACCGCGCGCTGCTAGAGTGGTACCGCGCGCGCGTCGTGTGCAACACGCAGTACAACTACGCGTCGGTGATGCGCATGGTGCTCCCGCACTGCTTGAATGCGTCGACGGACCCTGTCGACACGCCTGGTATGCGTCTCTTCTGCTCTGAGGCAATCGTCATGGCGTTTAGGCACGCAACAGCCACGGAGGCCTCGGACCTCAGCAATGCGTTCAACCGCATGGTGGCGTGCAGCACCAAGCCAGTGCAGCTAGCCAGTGGCCTGGTCGACGTGGGCTATGAGGAGCCACAACCCATCTCGCAAGTTGTGCGGTCACGCGTGCTTCTGTCGGAGGAGTAGCACACACGAATGCCGCAGCGCCAGTATATGAGCAATACACACCACTTGCGCCGTGCATGCCGTTACAGCGATACCTGGTGACCGCGGAGGAGCGGGCCTACGAGAACCTGAAGGAGCAGCAGGAGATGGACTACCATTCGTCGACGCAGTATCTCCTGGAGCTCACGCACACCGAGCCGACGGTCGTGCACGCCCTGCGTGTGCTGCAGTCGGAAGTTCTGCACGGACACATCCACGTACGCATCGACGGGCGCACGGCGTCGCTGCGCTTCCTGCACTTTGTCAACAAGTACTGGTACCGCTTCTGCGAACAGGCCATCGTAGCCGCAATGACGTATGGCTTCGTGCCGTGGTACAAGCGCCGGCTGGCCAACGGGAATGAGGTCCCCTGCGTGCTACCCGCCGGCACGTTCACGTGGTCCGTGGTGACGGTGGACCAGATGAAGCCGGAGCTGCTGCGGATGGTTGACAAAGACAAGATGCTGGTGTACGACATCAAGCTGGTCTCCGAAATCTCCAACGTCACGCGCGAGAAGGTGTACCTGTACGAGTATGTCGCGCCGACGTGGAATGTGGGCCGCAGCACCATCAACAACGCGGTCCCGTCGCCGCTGCAGAACCTGGTCAGCACATACCGCCGGCTGGTCGTCGCGATGCACAACCGACAGCACGCGGACTACTGGAACAGCCACGCGCACATTATCACGTCGCAGTCGACGCAGAGCGCGTCGCAGGATCCGTCTGCGTCCATGTTCGAGGCAGGCCAGCAGGTGGACTCAGTGTTCTCGTACGAGGACTGCAGGGTGCAGCTGCGTACGCGCGACGAGGACATCCAGAAGCAGTTTACGAACAAGGTGTCGCACCACGTGCCATACGTGTACACACTGCCTACGAACGTCAACATGCTCAACGCGCCCACGCTGCAGCCGTGTGGCGACGTGCCGTTTCTCCAGGAGAAGTTCAAGCGAGACGTCGCGCTCGCGTTCGGCATCCCGCTAGACGTGGTCGGGTTGAACGGGACCATCACAAGCGAGCGGTCCAACCTGCAGACGCAACAGAACGACCACCTCTTCCACACCAACGTCACGCGGTTGCGCCGGCACCTGCAGCTCGCAATGCAGGACGCGTACCGCGAGATCTATCTTCGCGGGCGCAAGGACACCAAGGACGGCAGCATCGCGGAGGAGATCGACTTCACCATCGTGCCCGCGTCGGGGCTCAAGCTGCGGAACGTCGAGGACGTCGCCAAGCTGGCAAGCATCGAAGGGGCCGTGTCACAGAACATGCTCAGCAGCGTCGTGAAGGAGCTCGTGTACGGCGACTCGGGCTCGCTGCGCGGGCAGCAGCTGCAATATGACACCTCGTTGAGGGCGACACACGAGTCGCAAAAAAGCGATACGGGCGACCACACCGGCACAAAACGCAGCAGTGACACGGACGAGGAATCCCGCACGAAAGTACAACGAAAGTAACGTGCTCACATTTATTAGGGTGTAATTGCGTGCCGCGCGCAATGTGCGGAATTTGTCGCATTTGCTGCTGTCCGTGCACGTCCGTGCTCTGGTGCGCGTGGCAGCTGCTGTGCTACCCCTGCCAATACCTGTGTGCAGGGGAAGAACACAAACCCACACCCCCCGTCAGCGGGAGGGTGTTCCTCTACCCACACACGAGGCCGTTGCTAGCAGACATGTGACAGCCGCCTCATTATATCAAATTGTTAATGCTTGATTGTGACGCTGCAGCTATACTCTGCGAATGCTTGCTCCAGCAGCTGCCATTTGAGCAACAGCGCTCCCAAGACCTCCACCGGTGTTTGCGAGTTTTTTGACGTCGGCCAGTAGCACGTGAGATCGGACTGTTTCGCGATGTGTTGCAGCACACTCTTTACCGCCGTAATGGCCTCGGCCTGGCTTATCTGCCGGTCTTGATACACAACAAGCTCTACGGTATCTGTTCTAATTGAAAAGTGCAACAACAGATTGTCGACGACTGTGATTAGCTTACTGTTCGCGTCGCTCAGCGTTTTGTTCTCCAGACTCGCAAGCGCGATCTGCATCTTTCGCACCTCGTCATTCAGCCTACAGATTTGCGCTATGACAGCATCATATTTGCTTTGCACCTCTGCAAACTGCTCGAGCGCGAATACCGCCAACGGCTGCGACGACATCGTGCTTGCGAACTAGGCGCGCGCTAATATACGACGCGCAGCAGTCACCCCGCGGCGTCGGGGGCGCCGGCCGCGTCGTTGTCGACTACGTCTCTCCTGAGCAGCGGCGGAGCGTGCACTGTCGGCGGGTGCGTCCGCCAGCAGTTGAATGCTCGGGTGTGCCACAGCACGTAGACGACGAGCATCAGCACAAACAGTGCCGGCACCGCAACCGCCTCCGGATGCTGACCCACGTCGAACCCGTTCTGCCGAGGCGCGGAAATTTTCCCGGTGCAAGCCCCCTCCCGCCTTTATTGTGAGAAGAGTGTAAATCACAGCGAAGCGTGAACGTCTCGCTCGACTTTGTTCTGCAGGCGGCGAAAGCCGTAGACCTTCTGCACAGGGTCGGGGGCCGACGGACAGTCTTTCCAGTACAGCAGCGTCCAATTGGCGTTCCGGATCGCGCAGATGACGGTCGACGCGCTTGGCATGCGGCTCTTCTGACGAGACGTCAAGGCGTGTGTCCCCGCGGTAGCGTGGACCTCGTGCAGCAACTCGGCCAGTGTCTTTGGCCGCAACCGCACCTGCTTGCTGTACATGGAATGCAGCACCGGCAGCACGACGGCGTTCGCGACGCCGCTGCTGTCGAACTCGCCCCGGTGCTCGTCGTACGCCTGTGCCAGATTTGTCAGCATTGTTGGCAGCCACTTCCACATCGTCTTGGGTCCCACGCCGTTGATACCCTCGACAAAGTCGCAGCCTGTGAGCGCCACGACGTACGCCATTAGCTCGAACTCGCGTCCTGCGAACTGCGCTGGTATCGTGCACTTGTGCTGCACGTGCTTGGCAATCGCCTCGAGCAGCAGGTTGCAGTCGACCCATTCGTACTTGTTGGAGTTGCGGTTGTTGATGGCTTCCGAGCCCGCGCCCGTCAGCTTGAGTCGCAGGCGGCGGATCGCAATGCGGGGCACAAGGTGGGCATTGTTGGACGCCGTGTACTGCTTTCGACGATTCTCGATCTGCAGCATCGCAATCGCGCAGTAATCGCCGTCGATCGACTCCACGGCCATGTTGCGGCCGGGCTCGAGGTGCTGCACCCATTTACAGTCGCACTCGCCCACGCACTGGAAGCCACCGCGCGGGCGCGGTTCATCCTCCTCGGCGGTGAACTCAAGCGGCAGATTGTTCCAGTCTATGACAAGGCGGCGCCCGTTGCCGAGCTGCACGCGGTCGGCCACGTTGCTTGCAACAAAGTGGCACACCTTGGACTTGAAGACACGGTTGAAGATGATGACCTCGTAGTGCTCGGGGATGCTCGGCGGCAGCTCGGAGTCCGCGTTCCAGGGCACGCATCGGATCTTCTTGGTCCGCATGCGCTGCGTGGGCGCCTTGGACAGCGGCACCAGCCTGTAGTTGTCAAACCCCAACGTGACGACCTGCGCACCGAGCTCAAAGAGGCGGTTGATTGGTTGCACAAACTGAATTTGCAGAAAAGTGTCCCAGCTCGTGATCCCGGAGGGGCGCATGAGCTTCAGCTGTCCATCGATGAAGGCGTTGTCAGGAACAAACGGCACAAAGGGTGTGAACGCCTGCGGACATAGAAACTTCCATTGCTCCAAGAACCCGCGTTCAATGGTCATTTTGGACGCACAGCCGCGCGGTGGTACACAGCCTTCTTCAACATTTTTTACCAGCTGTCAACAGTCTCACACTGAAGCAAGAAAAAGCGCGCTGACCAACAGTGCTGCAGGCAGAGACGCCGTGGCGCAGACTGCGACTAGCAGCGTCGCAACGAGCACCAGGTTCGGTGTGACCGAGTGCACCGGTGCGTGTGCGCGTATAATCAGCGCTGTGACGTCCTTCGCGTCGAGCTCCAGTCGCGGCCAACGTGCGCCGCAGCCGTACGAGGCAACCTGCACCAAAGCCGCCAACTCGCGCTTCTCGCGCGTCGAGTGGTGCGCCGAAAGCAGCACGAGGCGCAGCGCGTGGGTGGCCGCCGCAAACCGGCGCAAGGCGCGACGCTCGTTAGGTGCTGCTGCCACCGCGCGCGTGCGCAGAAGCGTGTTTTCCGCGCTTGTTGCAAGGAGCGCAGCGGCGTGGGCAGCGGGGTCCTCGAGCTCCGCGTCTGGCGCCCACTGTGTGATCCATGTAAGCGGAGGAAGTGGTCCCGTTGGAGGGAGGTTTCCCGACGCGCTGCGTAGCGTGTAGAGACGCGCATCCGCGGCACTGTCTCCTTCACGCGTCAGCATTCCCAAAGGCACAGGTGGACTAAGTGCGTCAATTTCATCAAAACTTGTCAAAGTCAAATTTTTTTAAGTTGACATTTTGATTCAAGTTGATGATGGGTGGTTTGATTAACACGTGTCACAAAAATTAGGTTACTTAAATTGCGCAGCTGGATCATGGAGGCGCAGAGCACTACGACCCCAGCGCAACCCGTGCGGCAGCTGCGGCACTGCGCAGGGTTTGAACACCCAGAAGGACGCTTGCAGTGCTGTCACTGGTTTCTGATCGACAAGGAAAAGTCTGTAACAAACAAGCCTGTTCGCTGCCCAACCTGTGCCAAGAACGTCAAATCACTGCAAATCTCGATCTCCAACAACATCAAGCGGCGACAAAAGGGCATCCCTGCACGCACCTCCCGGACTATGCGGATGCGTTTGGAACGCATCATGCATGGCTTTATCCCTCCCTACCAGAGCATCATTCCGCGTCCAAGTGATGAACAAATCGCAACAGACCGCACATGGCATAACACCGGCCCTACAGCATGCGTGAGCCAGCAGTGGCCGAGGTGCGACGCGCACGTCTGGGGCACCAACAACAAGTGGTCCCCTATACAGGGCACCAAGTGTACGCAGTGTCAGGTGGAACTCGGTGCTATTCGCTATTCGAACGATCCAGTGTTTAAGCAATACCAGAAGCAGCCGCCAGTGATCGCCGACAGCGCGGAGGGCTTGGGTGAACAGACAGCGCCGGCGCCTTTGTGCGACTTTGAGGTGCCCAGGGATCAAGAGTCAACCTCTGCAACGACGTTGGTGTCTGTTCAATGTCTTGTTCTCAACGACGTAGCAGCTCCTGTTGACCACAACAATGATTTGCTGCTTCCACACGCATACAGCGACGACGGCGCGCTGCAACTTGATCATGTGTTTTCCTACGACAGTTGCGTGAACGAGGGTTCGGATGCAGTCGATTTGCACCCAGTTATTTCATCTACAGAGGTCAAGAACTCTGCAACAGCCAGGCTGCTCGAGCAAAGTTTCTTTTACCCCTCTCCACTGCGCCAACATGTTGCCGACGCGTTTGTGTTGGCATCCGAAAACGCTGCATGTCTCACATTGGAAGAAGTTGCTGGTGAACTCCCAACTGACCAGGACAAATCGCTACATTCACCCGACGAACGTGCGGTGCTGGACATTCTGTGCAATTTGAGAGAACGACATGGGAATGCGCGCAACACGGTGTCCAAGAAACGGAGCACTGTTGATGCGGTCCAGCGCGCAACGAAGCGCTGCTGTGTGCTGTCATCGCAGGTCTCAGGGCGCAATGCGTTCTGGGAAAGTTTTGTCACCATCAACAACGACACGTTGCGCCACGGATACTTTTGCTGAGCTGGCGTTACAGCGCAAAGGTTTTGTTGCGGTGTCTATTCGCGCACAAGCGCTGGACACAGGGCACTTTTTTGGTGGACAACCAGTAGGCCGCCCACCTTGTGTCCCACGGCGATGGTCTCCATCTCACGCCCAGGAAGCGCGAGGAAGCGCCGTGCAGCAGCGCGGTAGCCGAGCCACTGCAGCACAATACACGACTCTGTCTCGACTTTCTGTAACAGCGTGCCAAAGCGCTCGCGCAGCACGCGGTAGCGCTCCGCCGCCGCGGTTGTTGTCAAATCCTCTGAGTACGGCTGCCGCCAGTCGTCCACACCCTGCCCCCAGTGCAAGCAATCGTTGACCAGGATGCGTGGCAGTTTCACTGCATCACGCTCGTCCTCCGTGTACACACCCGCCAGCACGGTTCCCGTTGGCGTGCCAAGCGGCAGCGACGACACGTTGTTGGCATAGAAGAAGCTTTCTGTTTCGCACACAAACAGCGCAGTGCAATATTCGGTGATCTTGCAAAGCAGCAGCGGGATGCGCTGCTGCGGGGACCAGGTGTAGAGCGCGTCGTCGTTGACAACCTCCGTGTTGTCCTCCCCCCACCTGAGTTGCGACGGCGTGCACGCGGCAGCTGACTGTGGGGGACGGTACGCGCGGCACTGCGCGACGTGCGGACCGATTCGCACCATTGGCGCCGCAGTCGCCACTATCAAGAACCGCTGCAGCATACAGTTTTCAGGCATCAGACGCTGCAGCCGAGCGTCAACGTCGTCTGCGTTGCACGCGGCGACGTCCGCGGTGGTGGTTGGAGTGCAACTCATTGCGCGCGGGTGCGTCGCGCAGCGCTCTGTGTTTTGCAAGCCAGCGCGGCGTTGGGCGCCTGGTGGGTGCGCAGCGGGCGCCTGCTGGCTCTGCGTTTCTTACAAGGTGCAGCCTGCTCGGTGCGCGAGACCATAAATGCACGGACAGCGGAATCTTGCAATGTCGGAAGACGAGCTAAAAATGCTACTAGAAGACATCGTGCATTTGGAACGCGTGCGGAAGCTGCCTGTCTGCGCGCTGGAAAGCGAACGTCTTCTACAGATATATTTGCATGCCACGCGGCATGTGAAGGCCGGGGCTTCTCTACAGGAGGCCAGCGACGCAGAGTTTATGGTCACAACCTCAGCACTTTTTGATTAACTACTCCCACGCACCCCCCCACACACCATCACGTGACTGGTTGCACCACTGGCATAAGCTCGTGGATGATGCAGTTGTCAGTGGGCTCCTCCCCTTCGTTGAGGATGCCCTGTAGGTTCACAGTACACAGCGTCCTGTGATCTTTGCTGACGTCCACGAGCACAGTGACGCGGTTCTCGTAAACAAGGTCGACACATTCTGGAAACCACAGGTAACACTTGATGGCACCGCCAGTGATATTGGGAATTTGATTGCCGAGAGACGGATTGCAGAGCTTAAAAACCTGCTTGTTGACCAGAATTGGCGCAAGTATCGGCAAGCACGCGTGCAACGCCTCCAGTGGATGCAACTGAGCGTCACACAGCTGATTCCTTTTCTTGACGATCCCATTGTACTTCTGCGTTTGCCAGTCGTAGCACGACGCCTCCTTGTCGATGTACTTGAAGATGCCGTACTGCCCCTGCCCGTTTTTGAACAACGCACCGGGGCGGTGGATGGTCGGCAAGCATATACAGTTCTGCTGCTGCATTGACTCCAGCACCGTCTCGAACGCCCCCGTGTTTACAAAGCTGCCGACGTGAAGCACGGTTTTGTCTCTCTTTCGGCAGATGTAGCCCACAAGCAGCGCAAAGTCATCCTGGTTCTCGTTTAGACCCGTCTGCAGAACCACGTAGTGTTGATCAACCACCAGATCGTAGTCGATGTGTGGAAGCTGCGCAGGCATAAAGGCTGGCAGTAGGTTCATCACTGTCAGCGGGGATTTCTCGTTTGATAGCGCTTTCCAAAAGTGACCGTACAGCATGTTGAGCAGCTGCGGGCAGTGCATGCCGTCTTCGAGCCACGGGCACACACCAGGAAACGCCGCCGACATCAAATCGGTCCCATTGGAGGTTCGTTGCTGCCGCGTTCGGTGGAAAAAGTGTGCGCTGACGTTGTCATTGTGTTCCACCGAGACTGCCAGTATATGGTTCGTTGTCCGGTCAATACAACGCACGTTGACATGGTTACCGTGCGGCGCAAGCGCGCACCGTGGAATGTTGTGACATAACTCTCGCATAAGGATGCGACAGGCGTGATCAATGTGCAGCTCGGATATATCAGCGTCCAGTTCGTCGGTGCTGGGAAAGTAGTTCCACGCGACCTCACGTGGGAGACCCGACGGAAAACTTATGTCGCGTAGCGAGGTTGCGATAAGCGAACGAAAAAGAATAAGGACCATGGGGTTGAACGAAAGCGACCCTTGGGTCAACGATCGGTTCTCTGCAGGCATATATTCATGTGTGTGGGTGAGCTTGGCCACGTGGTGATCCTCCATACGCTGTCGCAAGAAGTGTTTTCCAAACGGCGCAAGCATCCGCGTCGAGCTGAACTGACGGATGAAATGCACTGAACCCTCGCCTGCGCAGCCAAACAGGAAGTTGCTAAAATTTTGCGTACGCGATTCGACATCCATCAAGGCTCCCTTGACCAATTCCGTCGCAAGCTCACCGCTATCAAAGTTGAACGCGGTCAAGTGTGGCTGCATGTACGGCTTGATGTTGTGCGTGATCATGTCCATACATTTCGACTTTGGGTCGTTTATGGAACCTGAGAACGAGACTCGAAATGCATGCTTCCTGATTCGGTCAGCATCTTCGTCGTTCTCCATATCCAACCGAGTCGCCTCAGAAACAACGTTCTCGTCCATCGCGTTGCGGGGGGAGCTGACCATGACATACCGAGGCGACGTTTTGGTATGCCCAGTGAAACAGTTCTGGAAATGACAGTCATACAGCCACTTTCGTAGCACGTTCACGTTTGCTGCGTCGTAAAGAACCGCTGCGTTGTCCTGCACTGCCTTCACGTAAATGCGCGACGGTTGCCCGGGTACAGCTGTCACGACTTCCTCCAAGCACCGGTCCGCCACGCCGCGCTGCAGCAGCGCGTCCATGTTTGCTTGTTGGGTCCACTTTAACAGCCACTCGAAGGGCACACACGGCACCTCCAGCATGTCACCCACCACATACATCAACACCAAGGTATGCCGGCCGATGACTTGCTTCATGATCTGAAACATCGCGTCGAACATGAGATACGTCTCCAACAGGTTGTGTTGCATCGTGGCCATGCTTTTCACAAGCGCATGGCGCACAGCCTTGTTGCGTTGCAGGTTTTGCATGAGCCGGTACATCGTCGCCTCGTAGTTTTTGCGCGCCACGCTACAGCGCGCGGTGCGGGAAAAGTGCTCGGATGTGATGCCCGGAGCCCAGAACCCCGCAGTCTTGAAAGTGACGATTTCCAACACAAAGTCCTTCACGATGGAGTGCATGTGCCCAATGTTGTACTGGATACCACCAAGCAGATTTGAGAAGGCGATTATGTGCCCTGCCAGAAACGAAGTCAAATGCAGAACGCCAACCATCTCGCGACTGCTCTCATCGTTATGCAACGCCCTGGGCTCTGTCTGCATGCTCGTCGGCTCGCGGTCATACTCGTCACGACCCCTCTTCAGCGTCATTCGACGGGCGGCTGGAGGCGCAGTGGGTAGCATCCACATTACTTGCAACAGTGTCTTATACTCACTGACACATGTCCTGCAGTGCACTTGCATGTTGTGCGCATACACGATCGGGCGCCCGATGTGCAGATTTACAGTTATCGTGGCCACCCGTTGCCCTATCGAGTTCAAGTTGGTCGTGCCCAACACCTCATTGACCGACGACTTGTCGCGGTCGTTGAGGTCGCACAAAGCCTTCATCATCTCACATTGCACGTCGCGTATGTCAGTGGCTCGAAGTGGAACACCGAGCAGCTCAGCCGAGGGAGGCTGCACAATCATTTTGGAATCACCTTGTCGCGTGACGGTCCGAGATTTTTCGAGTTTGCCGAGTCCACGTGCAAATGCAGGTGTCATGCGCCGACACTGCACCATCTTGAGGTGTAGGTTGCGCTCCTTCTCAATGGACACCAGTTCACTTACCAAGTCGCACATGCAGTCCCACGCAGCACATACGACCGAGTCTATCCCTGCCGCGTTTGCCTTCTTCACCCACATACAATCAAATGTAGCAGTGTTCTGGGCGCTGCGGCGCTCCTGCGGCCATCTCCCACCAGCGTCGGACACCCAGTTAGTCCAGCCCATGTTTGTCCAGTTTGGGTTGTGACCCATGTACTGCCCGATCTGACTGAAAATGAGCTCCATGATCATGTGCACATTGAACGGGCGGATGTCACGTGCAGTCCCCAGCTTGTTTGCCTGGTGCACAAACAGCGCGCGCATTTCACTGGATGAGGTTTGCATCAGCACACCTGTGTCTCGCGACATTTTCTTGTGAGCATCGTAAAGCAGCTTGCAAAGGAACTGCGTGTCGTCCTCGTTCTGGCGCTCGCAAAGCTCGAGTACGTGGACGGTGTCGCGAATGCCGAGCGCGCCAGTAAACGTGGGTAAAATGGTCAGCATTCGCGTCAGCACATTGATGGGGTGTATCTGCGAAAACCACTTGCTCATGTTGCGCACGTGCTGCACGGTCTGCGCAGGCTCGGAGAAGTCACTGCTGACCAAGAGGTTGCGTAGCTTCTCGTATGCACGCACGCTGTGGTGGTTGAGCATGGCCAGCATCCGCGGCTCGGGGATCGTGAGCTGCTGCGGCAGCACCATGCCAGACCCGTCGTCGGTCAAAGCCACACTGTAGTAGCTGGACTGTATGTCCTCCTCGGTCCACAGTGCGATGTCCTTCTCGTCATCGTTCAACATGATGCGCTGATGCATCCACGTCAACGTGTTGTGTAGATGGCAGCTCAACGCGTCGGGGAATGGAAGAATGCCAAACTCCTCACGCGTCAAGCTTTTGTCATCAAACAAGCGTTTTTGACAGTGCTTCTGCAACTGCACAGTTGCACAACCCTCAAAGTGTCCCAAGCGCAGGTCCGCCTCGTCGTGCTGCTGTGGGTAGGTGTGCATTCCAGACTCATCAAAAATGCCCTGCTGTAGAGAACAGTCATACACCCAGGTACGGGGGATGAACGGAAACGCTGTCTTGACTGTCTCGCGCCTCCTCTCGACACAGTGCTGTACCTTCATTCTCCACGCAGCGCGCCGTTTCTGCTCGCAGTAAAATGTCTGCAGGAAGTTCCGCTCTTTCTCGCTGAAATCACTAGACTCCAAGGTAGGTGGAATCGACACCAACTCCCCATCGACACGTTCATCCATGGACTTCCACCGGAATCGTCCGCTCTCGGGGACGCCGTGCACCTCCACGTCCACAACCCTCTGACAAACAGGGGGCAGTGCGTTCCACTTACGCTCCAACTGCTCGATGATGTTGGCCTTTACGGTAAGCTCGGAAAAACACCGCCGCACGAAACCATCCTCCTTGTCCGTTGGTCGCGGACCCATGCAGCGCTCGTGACGAGGCAGCACATGGTCGCTTAGCCTCGACCATATGACGCGACACTCTTTTGTAATGTCCAACACGGGTCGCTCACGGTACACGAGCGCCTCGAAGCACCTGAGCACGTCCACACCGGGGAGTGGAAGCACCTGCGCAACCTGAAAGATGGTTTGCATAACCTTGCGCTTGTTTCTGCCATACTCGACGGTGAAGCTGACAGGGACAAAGTGCACAAACATGGAGAGGCGCTCGAGAGTCTTGTGGTCGACAGGCTCCTCATTGTCTATCTTTGCCGAATGAAGCATCCATTCATGGTCCGCGCTGTGAGTCATTCGCGAGAACCCCTTGTGCCCGACCAGCTGCATGTCCACATAGTGTGTAGGGAACTCGGCCCCAGCAATATGCGCCTCGTTGTTCACGGCCGACACAAGAAACGCAAGGTCACCAAGCACCAACTGGTGGTCAACGTAATGTCTCGGTCTTGGAGCTGAAACGGCCTGAAACACCCCGAACTCGAACGCCATCATAAACGCGGGCCCGCTCGCAAAAAGAGCGGGGATGGAGTTCACAGTCGCCGGGTCCACCGACTTCCAGTCAAAGCTCGCGCCACATTTCTTGTCTATGTACTGCCCCGCCTTGGCCATCATGCGCTCAGTGCGATGCACGGCCGTGCTGTCACCCCACTTTAACGGCTCAGCAACGTCGTGCTCCGGGTTGTTCTGCGCAGGCAAGGAAACCAGTCCAAACTCATTCTGCCTGAAATCAACCTCCTCCGACAGCCGCTTGTCGTCCTGCTCCAGCGGCGCTTCAGCAGAGATCTTGCGCGGTCGACCCGGTCCACGTTTCGGTGCGCCGAACAGCCCGGCGCCCTGCGAGTTATGGCTCGCGATTGACGATGCGTCGTCCATCAATGCTATGAGCTGTGCGTTTCGACTGGTCGGATGTGACAATTTGTTTCCCGCCAAAGCCGGAAATTGGTAAACATAGTCATATTGCGTTATTTACAGTGCAACATTTGGAAAAGTCAATTTCAGAAAAAGTCCATCATCACCCTAAAGTCAAGTTTTCGATATCCGCGCATCTGACGGCTGCAGCACTGCGCGAACTCCGCTGTTTCTACACAAAGGTGCTACTCCCATCATTGCCACATCGCAGATGCCGTTTTTCAAAGTTTTGACGTGCGGGAAGCCCTCCGTTGAAAGGTTTGCAAGGTTTGGATTTTAAGTCAATTCTTGACTTTGAAATAAAGTGGTCCATTTATGTTGACTGCATTTTTTTTAGTTGACTTGAATTGGAAGGGTCAAATACCGGATCCCTTTGTGTGGCTCGCAGGGGACAGGGTGTCAGCAAGCAGCAGCCATGAGCGAACCTGCTGCACCATTGTCAAGCCCGACGTCACTGGAACAGTGTTGCCTTCCCGTGGTTACAAAAACGCAGCCCACGATCCAGCGATGCAGTTTGTGCAAGCACTTGGGACACAAGCAGCGCACCTGCCCGCAGCGGTTGCTCAAGACCGACGACGCTGCTCCCAACCCGTGCTGCGTGTCGCCGCTGCTCGTCACAGCAGGTAGGTCCAAGCGCCTGCAAGCCAAGCTGCAGAACCCACTGCTGCAGGCGAGCTTCCACAACGTTGGCAGCAAGCAGATACGAGCCTGGGTGGTTGAGTACCTCAAACACGAGCGCATTCAACACGAGCATCACGCCTTGTGCACGTTCGGCAATGCTGCAACGTGCGCTGGGACCGCAGAACTACTGCAGGTTCCCTGCATGCGCATGCCGATGGCGCCCCTGGACGGCAGGCAGCGCAACGTGCTTGATATCCGCCCTTTGCAGCCGGATCCCATGGAGGATCCGGCGTGCGCGAACCTCATGAAGCAGCATATGGGCATGTTCACGCGTGTCAAGATTTCTAAGGGTCAACTGATCACAGAGTTCGTCTTCAAGAAATGGGTTTCCAAGAAACCTAGGGACGGGACCATGGAGCAGTGCTACTGCGTGGCAGTCCGGTGTCGCAGCAAGCATGGCAAGGTCTACCGCTACGGAATCCCCGACTTTGATTCACACCGCGGATCAAAAGGCCTGGCGCACCGCTGCAACCACGTTTGCAACCCGGCACTGGGAAACGTGGAGTTGGTGCAGCAGGAGGGCGAACTCGGCAGCGTTGCGGAAGCCGGCTCGCAGCCGACAGAGCAGCGGCCAAAGGTCTTCATCGCGGCCCTGCGCGACATCGCCCGCGGCGAAGAGCTCGTGTACAACTACTCGGGCATTGCAGGCCCACTTGAGGAGTGTGAAACGTGTTTTTGTCTGGCGTGTCGCAAGTGCGCGCAGTCATGAGGGCCGGCGGTGCGAGCACGCCGGTTAAGTTGCGTTATGGTATAAGTCAACAGACAGTAAACATTGTCTGAAATTGGTATCGGTAGTAGCTCACCGCCTTGCGCACAGGGCAGCAACTGTAAGAGACGCAGCGACAGCGCGCAGCATGCCCGGTGAAAACAGCGGATTCGCGGCCAGTACCCTGTTCCATGGGTTCCCCTGCGACTTTGACAGGTTGCACCGAGGCATGCAGTTCATGTGCCCTACACCCACTACAGCGCAGCTTTCACTACAGGCACGACAGTGGGTGTTGTACTTACAGGTCTACAAAGAGGAACGCGCGCCACAGCTCGGAGTTCCGCTTGCAGTGCAGGTGGCAGGTCTTGCTTGCGCAATCAAAGGCGAGACCCCGAGAGACTGGTGGCGGCGCATTGTGAGCGCCAGTGGGTCTGACGAGATAATGCCACTCTGTGACGAAGCGGGGGACGTCATTCCGTTGTACCAACTGGACTCCGAACACTGCGACGCGCCATGGCAGCTTGTCATGCTGCAACAGGGCGGCTCGACGGCAAGTTGGCCGACTTTTTTTATCACGCCCTGCGCCAAGCTGCACCCCTTGCTCTTGCACGACCCATGCACAGACGGCACAGAATGGAAAAAAAGGCTGCAGGCGGCCGTCGACGCGCACTGCGCTCCCCTGGAGGACCAATGACCGGCTCGCTCGTCACCCACCTGCAGAGCCTTGAGGAGTTCCTCAAGAAGACCGAGGACAAGATACAGGCGCCTGGTTTCTCGGTGACGGCGCAGACAGTGCAGGACGTGGTTGACGATGTGCGCGTCCGGCAGGTCGCCATGATGAAGCAGCTGGTGTGCGCGTGCAATGTGCAGAACTTCGTGCTGCCAATCAAACCGCACACGCCGACGGATGCGTTTCTGGCCACGTTGATGCAAGAGCAGGCGCTGCTGGAGAGAGAGTCGTAGGCACGCGTCTGCGTGGCAGCGCTAGCGGCGTTGTTTCGTGCCCAGCGCAAGGCCACGGGCCTCCAGCGCCAGCTTCAGTTGGTGTTGCGTGTCGGCGTCGACAGTCGGCGGCTGCACAGGGGTGCTGCACGCTGTGGTAGTTGCCTGTCCGCCGCTGTTTTTTGAGGATAACACGTTTGGCTTGCACATTGTGTGAAGCCTGGATCCAGGCTGGAACGTCATCACGCGAAACAACAGCCCACCCATTGACAGTATCAGAAACAGTAGCGCGATGTACCACTCCGCCAGCAGCATCAGCACAAAGCGGTGCAGGCACTCGTGCAGCGTCACAGAGCCAGGGGTCATCTTGAGATACGAGGTGTACGTCCAGAACACACTGAGGAGCACAAAGCCCGCGCTGCGCAGGTATTGCGTGAAGTTGTCTTCGAACGCCAGGGCCATGAACGCGTGCATGGCGATGAAAACTGCAGTCACAATCGTGTGCATCCACACCTGCGCGTGCAGCAACGGTATCGGTAACACGTCGTGCAGCAGAATCGCCAGCGACACAAGCATCCACACCAGGTCGACCGAATGATGCACCAAGATTTGCCCGTCCTCCAACTCGACGCGCCAGGTGTTGACCGTCAGCGCGACCAAAACCACGACTGCGCAGCCGGACGCGTCCACAATGTTGCTGTGCCACAGCGAGCGCACCGTGTAGAGCACTGCGGCAGCCACCGTGACGACCTGCGAGTGCGACGCAACGTCTGCCGCTAGAAAAATTTGCACAACAGTCAGCAACACCAGCGTTTCGACCAGCGCGCGCACGCCAGGCACATACGTGGTGGCAAGTGTTAAGTCCACCGTCGTCTGCGCACTGTTGTCAACAAACGCTTGCGAACATGGAGCAGCTGAGTGTCGCATGAGTGCGCGCAGGAGACCCGCATGTTCATATAGCCATATACTTTGTTGTGACGGGGCCCCGCAACACTTCTTGCACCTCGCCATATAAGATGCTGCGGATTTTCATTGCGATGACAGAAGCTGTCTCGGAAATATCTACTGTCGAGGGTGTGGTTATAGCCGCGGTCCTGGCCGTGTTCTTTACTCTCATCGAAACGTTTCTGGCGTACAAGGTGCAACGCAACCTCACAATGAACGGTGGGTACACCGTTCTCCACGCGGAGCCCGAAGAGCAACCTGCTGATACCAAACGCACCTTGGACCTGGTGCAGGACAAGTGTGCTTTCTCGATGCAACGACAGCCCGACGCGCAACAGCAGCGCCTTCGCATACTCTGGCCGCGGCTGCGGTCAGCTGCCGCGCACGCGTCATGACGCGCCGGCGCTTGCCTGCGACAGGTTTTCCAGAGCGTGCTGCCACCACTCATCCGGTTCCGCAGGAATTGCCGCTGCAGGTTGGACGAGTTCCTGTGCAGGGTAGCCCATCTGCACTGGCTCGAAGCCCTGCTGCGCGCGGCCGTCGCAGCCGTCCAGGCAAGACAATGGCTGCGCGTGCTGCCGCAAATTTTGGTTGTCGCAGAAGAGCTGCCAGTTGATTTTCTCTAGCTGCAGCTGCCGCGCCTGCGCATCGCGCAAACGCATCTGCAATGTGTTTACGGTGAGCCGGATGCGCTCGTCACACAGTTTCTTCTTTCTCCGCTTGATTTGGTCCCGGGACAGCGAGCTCGGGTCTGCAGCGGCTACTTCCTGATTGAGGTCAGTGAAGTCGCCGACGTCGCAAGCGCCCAGCGCCACCCCAAGCAAAGCGTCCATGTTGCGGACTGGTTGGTCAAACCCGGACAAATCTGTATCCCACTTAAAATTGTAAAACAAAGCCAATCGTGTCTAATCCTAAATTGGTATCTTTAGTGCTGGCAGAACTCAGTGCATCGCAATGGGTTGCGGTGCCTCGTACATGCCGCACAAGGCCCCTCGCCGCAGGGTGTATGCGGTGCCGTGCGCCCGAGAGACCGAACTCGCAACGTTCTCGTGCGTTTCGCCGCCATGTGACAACTTCTTGGTGTGCAATGGGTATCAACTGCAGCTAGCAGACGACGAGCCCCACGGGCTTTGCGGCGCGTGCGCCTGGGTGCTGGGCCCGCTCATAATTGAACAGAACGCCAACAATGACAGCTGCCCTATATGCCTGGAGGTGACAGCATACAAGGTGCAAACGTGCCTGCAACAACACCACGTGTGTCTCGAGTGCTTTGCATACCCTCTCAGGAGCAACCTGCGAGCGTTCACGGCCTGGCAGACGCTGCAGCATGCTGTCGAGCAAGCTGGCATCAACCGTGGCACCTCACTGCCACGGTTGCGGGCATTGACACACCACGGCAAGCATTACCGGCGTCTGCTGCAGGCACTCGCGCGCCTACGGGACGTGTTCTACACGGAGACAACGCTGCTGTGCTTTCTTACGTGCCCAATGTGCCGGGGCCCAAACGTGTGGCAGTCCGGAATGCGCTGCAACGACGGTGTGATAAACACGCTCATGGTGTAGCGTGCTGCAGCACAGCTTTTGCAAGCTTGTCCGGCAGCGTCTCGCCAAGTGGCAAGCTCGACTCCGCGCCGGGCAAGGTGGCGGCGTGTTGGCCGCCGCGCGCGCTGGCGTCGACCATGTGCCTCGAGACGTCCTCACTCTCCTCGTCGACCTGCTCATAGTACTTTGCAAACTTTACGGGCTCGTGAACCTTGTTGCGGAGGTAGCGCACCGTGGAGTACTGCGCCACAAGCAGCGCGACAAGTAGTTTGACAAGGAGGAGGTCGAGCTGGCTGAAGTAGGTGTACAGTGAAAATAAACTCATAATACTTCCATACACGGTCCACAACTGCGTGATCAGCACGCACGTCATCTTGCTGTACGGAATGTACTTTTGCTTGGGGTCTCGCATGACGTTGATGAAAAGAGGCTCCAGGCTCTCGTTGGCAAAGTCGTTCATGAACGAGGACAGTGCCGTGAACACGGCTACCATCGACCACTTTCTCCAGGTGTCAAGCTTGATGCCGACGTATACTGTGGATTCCGACGGCCCGAACCGAACAAACTCGCTTTTCATGAGCCCCATCTCCGTGAAGAGTGCAAGAACCATCGCGAGCCAACACCACAGCACCAGCATCAACACGCGGTGGTCGTCGAACAGCTTGTTCAACATGACGCGAAAGCCGCACTGACGCAGACCAACCATCATCATGGCATGTGGAACAGCACGGACCAGCGGCACGCAGACCATGAGAGCCTTTTTTACGACCAGACGCAACCCGCGACGGCTCGTGGGTCGCATCTGAGCAAGCTGCCAGTCTATTTAGGCCCATGGTGGTGTCGGTGAAACGCCTGTATGGAACAGCGCATTGTCAACGTCTCCGATTTCGTGAAAAACTCAGCATTCAACACCGAGTCAAACGTGCTGCCCGACGACCGCGTGCTCGTGCGCAACGTGGTGGCCACACTTGTCACGCTGCACCCGCAAAGCATGTACCAGTCGATCGACGTTCAGCGCGTGAAGGGTGGATACAACGTGGTGGCTACAGTGGTGGAGGCCAGCGACTTTGACATAGTCGGTAGTGACCTGCATGCACTGGAGTCGGTGTCCCCCATGCGCGTGCAAGGGTGTTTTATTGAGCGACGCAACAACCAGCTACGCCTCCGTGTGAAGCTTCTCAGCGCTGACCAACCAGTGAACGTGACAGAGACAATGGTCACCCACATCCGCAAGCGCCGGCGCATTCTTCGGTAGAGGTCGTGCTGTCAGTTCTCAAAGCGCTCGATGCTCAGCGGCGACTCAAACATCAAGGCCAGCCGTGTCTGCAGCGCCGCTTTATGCAGCTGCATGCGACATTGGTGTGTCACTTGGGCCTCACATAAAACGTCACAGATTATCGAAAACACTGACGTGTGCAGCTGCGCAGAGCTCACTGGTGCCTGCATCACGCACAGCATGTCGCGCTGGGCGCATGCCCACGCCTCGTTGCACAAGCACGTCTCTTGGCAACGGTACCGGCAAAACATTTCCTGTAATTTCTCCTGAACGTCCATCGGCGTCACAGAACACATAGCAAAGCCAAGCTTATGCAGAAGCTTTGCCTGGCAGCTCTCAAGGAGCTTCGTAATGCCAAACATGTAGTTGACCCGGTTGTGCGCATACTGGCTGCACGCCTCGGCGCCCTGTGGCATGCCCCGGGCCATTGTACAGAGGAGACACGGACACTTCATCAAGACCAGTTGACTCAGCAACGAAGTTCGCAGATGCGACGAAGTCCCGTGAAATTTGTGCACCAACGCGTAGCACGTCGCACCGTACACGCTTTCCATGTGCGTTCGCACAGCAAGGTCCTTGAGTTCTTGCCGTGGTGATTGAAATTGGCGCGTCCAAAAGCTGTATGATGCACCCCCAAACAAACCTGTCGCAAAACCCCACTGCAGACAGTAGTCCATCTCTCGTTCTCCCGGCACGGACGCAGCGGAATCGAGCTTGCCAAAGAAACCATCCGCTGCGCTGCTCATCTCGCCTGTCATCTTGAAAATCTCGTGTTGGCGCGTCCGGCAGTACGTCTGTAGATCTTTGCCCACTGCGACCTTCTGCCTATTGGCGCCTGGAGAACTTGGCTCCGTCACTTGGTCCGCTAGCTTGCGTTTTCCTGTGGGTCGCGTTGCGGCATCCGTGTGCAGACTCGATACAGACAGCGACTGCAGCGGTTTGCACACTGAACAGGGAGGTGTTTGCACGTCTGCTGCCGCCCCCATTGAGTCCACGTCCAGAAACTCGTCGTGCAAATCAGGAATCAGCACTCGCAGCAGCACGATTGCCGCGCTGTGCACTTTTTGGCGCGTAGTCGGCGACGCCTGCATCTCCGAAATGCTGCATGACGCATGGGGGGTGTACGGTTTCTGTATCGTGATTTCGGTGACCAATGGCAGATTGAAACACAACGCGTCGCACTCGCGCACCATAGCAAGCGACACGTCTGTGTCGAAAACCACGTGTGCTGCCCTGTCATTTCCCGTCTGCAAGAACGACGTCAGCTTGCTGCACAGCATGCCAAGCTCTTTTTTGTCGTCCTCGAAGAGCTCGCGCATGCCAGGTTTGACATGATTGCCGAGTTGCGAGCAAAACATTTCAACAGACGGGGGGATGTGGTGCAGGCTACGTGGGGAGCTGCCGTACATCCTGTGACCCAACCTCTGTGACGTAAAGAAAATGGTTTGCGTACAACAATTTTCAGTAAATCAACTTTTTTAAAACAGGCCAATTTTAAAAGCAGATTGATAAACAGTAAGTGTTCCTAAGTGTACCGTTTTCCAATGCTTAAAAGTGGACACGTCTTTGCCACAGCGCATTGAACACACCTACACACGTCATGTGGATTCTTCCGGTCGGCAACTACAACAACGTGTGGCCGTCACTTCCATACATCCTGGGTCAGTTTCAAACCTTCATCACGCAGCTTCAAAAAAAGCATGCGTACACCGACCGCGACGCGCAGCTTGCCGACTTACGCCAAGCAGTCACCGACATTACCAATGCGTTGCCAACCGACTGGGAACTGGCGGCGTCCATGCGCCAGACCACGCGCGATCCACTGATCGTCAACATGCAGACATTGGTGGACAAATACAATGCCTGCGCGGTATGGTGTGAAGATTTGGCTCCCCCGAAGCATCAGCCAGGCATGAGTCTCTTAGTAGTTGATTACTTTGAAGACTACTTGTACGATCTGAAAGCCGGGCCGTGGAGTCCGATTCAATGTCAAATACGGCACAGGCGCGCTAATAGTGATTCCAAAAACCAAGACAATCACTACAAAGCGATGCTTGACAGCTTTTACGCTTCTACTTCACAACGTGAAGAGTAGACACAGCTAGTTCACTTGAAAAATAAATCAAGGATGACTGCGTGACAAAAACAAAGCTTCGGCAACACATGATGAACGCAGAGTCGGGGCAAAATGCGGATTCAACTGAACGCGAATGTGAAGACCCTTTGGCCGTAAATTGTAAGCTTGCAGTGCACGGCAAAGGTGCGAGGTACTGCATGGCGTGTGCCCGCACCTGCACTGGCACCTCCATTGAGAAAAGAAGAACACAGCGTCGCAACCTGGTGAAGAGACGTCTTCGCATTTTGCAACAGTATCATGAAGGCGATCTGTTGTGTTCAGTCGAAGGATGTCCAAAAACGCGATACTCAAAGTTTGGGTGCTGCCTTTATTGCTGGGATCATCGCAACACATCTAAAGAATATTGCTGGAGAGAGAGAACGCAAATACGTAAGAGAGGGCTCAGCAACGAGACCTCCACAGACGACGCAAATGCGGACAAAACGAGTGCGAGTTCGTTTCAGCGTTGCATAAAGTGCAACACTTTGACATGGAGCCCATTCAATTCAAATGCTGTATGTAGCAAGTGCACTGTCTTCATCACACAGAAGGCGCAGAAAGAAGAAAATGCAGTTCAAGCGCTTTTGGCCCTTGGTGCTGGCGACGCAGACAAAGCTTCAAATGAACCCTCAAGCACACTGCTGCAACAGCTTTCAAATCAACGCAATGCGATTGAGCAAACCAATTTGGCGCGTCTTCACGCTATGGATGCCTACATGGGTTCAGTTCAAACTGCTGTTTCCAAGTTTGAGCAGTGTCAACAAGCAGCAAAGTCCGCCTACCAGGAACTCGAAAACCTAACGGCTCAGAAACATCTTGACTTTTAATCTTATATTTCTATTCTTCTATCTCTATGTATTCCTGATTTTATTTTATCTCTATTTATATCTTAATAAGGTAACGTTGCGGAACCGGTGACGTTTCGAGACAAAGAAGAAGGCGAAACCGGTGACGTTTCGAGACAAACTAAAATGCCAAAACACTTGATTCGTTGCGGAACCGGTGACGTTTCGAGACAAACAAGAAGGCTTGTTTCTTTAGGTTTTAAGGGGGCCAAAACACTTGTTGAATTGTAAAAATATGTCAACAGAGTTTTTAAAATTATTTTGATGTGTTGAGGAATGACACAACTACGAATTGTACTATTTTCCAATCCATGAACCCCACGTGCATGAGGGCCAACATGCTTACAGGCTCATGTACACACTATTTGACCATAAAAACACCCCTCTAGGTTCCGGAATCTGAGATTTATTCCCCGTGATTCCCCGAGGATCTTCCTCGAGAAACCTTCGAGCACGAGACAGGGGGGGTCATGACACGCATCTGTCGCGGCCAACGCTTGGCCCGCCACCTCCGGCATACCGTCTTTTCGCACCCTCAGCATATGGAGGACAATTTCCCAAAAGAAGTGAACTTCCATTGTGGTCCAGTTGCTACCGAGACGGTGCAGTCGACAGTGATCCAATGCAACCAAGCCACTGGTGATTTCCTGGTGCGGCATGAGACGGGGGAGGAAACAGTTCCCCACGCCTTAATTCATGATTCACTTCGTACGGTGTCATGCCCCCTGGAGAAACACGTCGATGAAAGCCTGGCAATGTGGCAGGTCTGCATGAGTGGGCAGCAAAATCAAAGCACGTATAAAAAGCGGTGGGTGGAAACGCTGACACTACATTCTTTGGTGAATGTGCTTCAATGGGACGGCAAAACATTCGCCAGTGCCAAGTTGCGTAACTACATCGCAGAAAACAAGCTGGAAGAGTATGGTCTACCAAACAACTTCTACTACTTTGACACAGAACGGGCGCAAGGTGACCACAACTTCTACACGGCGACGGCCCACAGCTTCTTCTTCATCGTCCAACTGTCTGGTAGCACAGTCTGGAAGGTTGTGCGGTTGCAGACTCTGGTTGGGTGGGTGGAAAGCTTCATCACCTCGACTTGGAACACGCATACTACACAGCCTGTGACCGAAGAGCAGTTCGACGCAGCCCTCTTGCAGGTCTTCTCAACTCCGGGTCAAACCCCGGCGAATACACCGGAGATGGAAAGATCATCGATCACCAGTTACGGTGATCCTTCCGTGCTGGACTTTCCTCGGGCTACGCGCCAGCGCATCACGTTCAACGACTCCCAGGAGTTTGAGTAAACGTTAATGTCATCCAAGTACGTGACACAGAATCGGCCGAGGAAGGGGCGAAGAACTTTCTGCATGAGACGAGCGAACACAGATGGAGCGACTTTTAGCCCCATTGGCAAGACACGCCAGGCGAACTGGCCCACCGACGGCGCGCAAAACGCCGTTTTTGGTTCGTCTGACTCCAGATGAAGGCGTGACGCCCAAACCACAACGATACAAGGAATCCCAAGATCACACCTCTCCAACATTCCAAGCCTGGCGCAGCTGCTCAGCTATCACGAAGCTATCAACAACAACAGTTACAGACAAGAGTGTAGATGTAGCGGAATTGTATTTGATGTAGTTTTTGAACACGTGTATGTAATCAGAGATAAATTGCTCCTCGGTTTGAGTGATTGCCGCCTCTGCCTGCGCGCGCAACGCGGCCACCGCGACAGCCTCGTCTTCACCTTCTTGCAGCTCGACTACCATCTGCACTGTAAAACGCGCGGCCGCACCTGCGTCACCTGGGTCGACGCACGTGGCGGTTGGGTTGTCACACGAGCACAAAAAAGTGGACGCGTCTGGTCCTGCCACCGCGTCGTGGTTCTCACACACCGCACCTGTCTGCCAACACGACTGCTGCTGACTGCTTGCGCATTCGTCCACGTCTCGCAGTTCACAAGACACCCCGTCGTAGACGACCCCAGCGTACGGGCTGGGCCTGTCCCAGCATCGCGCACAGGTGGCGCGCCCGTCAGCACGGCAGCATACGGAGGCTTTTTGTAGCGTCGTGTTGTATTGCGCAGGGTCTCGGTGATCGCACGCAAACCCTGTGTCAATGGCGCATTCACTGCAGCCGTCTGTCGAGAATGCGTTGCCATCGTCGCACGCTTCCAGCAGCGGGAAGACGATCCCGTCACCACATGTCAACCCGAAGAGCAGCGGCGCAGCTTCCACCTGGTCGGGCAGCGGGGGGTTTGCAGCCACCACAGCAGCTGCCGGTTGCCCGCCGCCCCAGCACACCTTCTTGGCGCTCACAGGGTAAGCGTCTGTGAGCTCAATGAGTTGTGCGCACGACCGAGTGGCAGTCACCTCAAGTCCGACCATGTGGTACTTGAGAGTCGAGAACGGCCACTCAACCTGCGAGGGGGCGCACGCTGCCTGCCCCTTTGCGGGCTGGAATGTTCGGAACGGGCATGCCAGGCAGCTCTCGACACCGACGCGTCCCACCAGGCCTTGAAACGTGTTTTCAGGGCACTGCAGGCACGTGTCACCCTCACCGTACCAACCTCGAGCACAGACACATTCCGCGGGTGTGACCGCGCCGGCGCTGACGGTGCCGCGGCCCACGCCGCACGACGTGCACGCCCCGTTGCCAGGCGTTTCTTTAAAGCCCCCCGCCGGACACAAGACGCACGCAGTGCCGTTGTGCGTCGCACCGGCGTCGCACATGCACGACAGACGAGTTTCCACGTGAGCGTTGCTCGCCAGTGGCGGACACGGCGTGCACGCAACGTCGTCCAATGTGGCCTTGAAGCTGTCGGCGGGGCACAGCACGCACGTCTGCGTTTCACTGTCGCGGGTGTACCCCGGGTCGCACACGCAGACAGCCAGCGTCTCGGCGTCTGGACTGCTGTTTGCGTTGCAGGGGTGGCACGTGGCGCTGTTGCGCGGCGCAGCACTGGGAACACATGAAGTGCACTGCTCGCTTGCAGGCGCGGCAACTTCCCCGTTCGCACACAACGCGCAGCTGTGGTCGCCTGCATCCGCCTTGTATGTGCCGGCGGCACACGGCAGGCAGCGCAGCGTGGCCGACTCCCCGTTCCACATCGGGTCTGCCGTGTGGCCAGCAGCGCATACGCACACGCCTGCGATTGCGCCCACGAGCTCCAGCAGCGGACACGGCGCGCACACGCCATCGCCACTGGGCGGAGCCCACGAGTCGCACGGCAGCGCCTCGACAACATCCGGAGCGTCACAGACAGCCTCCGCGGTCAGACCAAGGTACTGCGTTTCAGGCGTGCACGCCGCGCACTGCACTGCGTTTCCACACGGGAAGCAGTATTGATTATAGGGCGCCAGCGCGGCCACCGCCAGCACATCCCCTGCGCGCCAGTCCGTGCGGGTCGACGAGGCGAGCGCCTGTGGCCCGGTGAGCGTGCTGTCTGTAGCATGCACGACGTGGCCCCAGACGGTCGACGGCTCGGAGTAATACAGCCGCACCGTGCGAGCGACACGCTCCGTTGCTGCGCGATATAGATAGACAGACACGTCCGCGAAACCAACGGCGGGGTCCACTGCCACCCCCTCCAACACGTGCTCAGAGTCGCTGGCTTCAAACGAGAACGTTCGCCCGGGCCCATACAGACCGTGCTGCACCGTCGTGACCACGGCCCGCGCAGTGAGAGGAGGCGCCGGTGTGTCGGAGGGCAGATGGTGTATTGGGTCCTCGGCGAAACGCAGCACATGATCCGCGTCGCACTGGCAGGGCGCGCCGTCCGCCAGGGCCGGTGTGTTGCTATCAACCGTCCCGGGCATGCAGGAACAGTGGCTGGCCCCCAGGGAAGACGCAGTCAGCTCCGGGCAGGGCAGACACTCCTCAGCGTCCGACGCGCCTCCTCTGTAGGTATTCTCAGGACACAACTCGCACTTGCGACCGTCAGCTGCCTTGCGGTAACCCGCATGGCACCGGCATCCCGTGACCTGTTGCGTCGTCTGCTCGACCACGGGGTCGGAATAAGGCGGGCAGTGGCACGCAACGTTGTTAGGAGTCGCGACCAACGTGGGCGGGCACAACGTGCACGGGTTCCGGCCGCTGGCGGCGTTGAAGGAGTCGTAGGCACAGACGTCGCACCTGTGCTCTGCAGCGTTGTACTCGTGCCCCGCAGTGCACAGGCAGCGCGGTAGTTGCGCAGACAAGAGCCACAGAGCCAGCTGGTCGCTGGCTGGGTCGAGCTCGAAGCCCTCAGGACATTTGCAGTCGGCGCCGTCCGCTGCCGTGACCTCTCCAGGCGGACACTGCTGGCACGGCTCATTGCTCGCCTGCTGCTTGTAGGTCGTGCCGGTGCACCGCTCACAGCTTGCGTCTCCGGCTACGGTGGAACCAACTGGCTCGAAGCCCACCTCGCAGCGGCACCGCGGCAGGTCCAGCAACGTCTCGTAGATGGCAGTGCTCTCTCCAAAAGTGGACGCGCACTGGCATGTCGGCGGCGTCGCCCCAGACGCGACCTCAAACTCGCCACACGCTTCGCACTGCACCCGCCACGCAGACACCAGCTCATTTGTCTCCTCATTGCCCGGAGGCGCGTAGACCAGCGCGCTTTGGGGCTCATCGGCCGTTTTCCGCGCGTTTGGTAGACACTCGCACGCGCGCACTTCCGGGTCTGCGTTCCACCGCGTTGTCGCCATGTCGGCGCAAGGCAGGCAGGCTTCGCCGTTGTTGCAGACTCCGATAACGTCGCCAACGGCCAGCGAGAAGCCGCTGTCCAGCGCGGTCTCTATGACGATCTCAGAGTACGGGTGCTCCTCGTCACGCCGATGCACCGCATACACATCCACTGCCACGCGAAATGTTTGATCCACGGGCGACACCACGCCGAGTTCGACTGCGTGGTAGTGTTCGCCCAGTAAAGGAAGGTACACGATGTGCCGCATCTCGCTGCGCAGCACCGCGTCTTCAAAACATGGGAGCACGTCCTTTGGGAAGTCGCGACACTCTTCGAGCAGTGAATAAATGCGCATGTCAGCGCCGGTGGTGTCAAGCAGCTGCCAGATTACCGCAAGCACTAGCAGCACACCACGAGCGCACCACATGCCTTGCTTGGTACACCGGTGAGATTTTTATACTCACACGCAGGTCCAAACTGTCTATATAAGCCGCGCGTGGAAGCGCTGTGCACATGCGTAGGGTGCGCGACAGCCGCACCCCGGCGCTGCGCCTGGTGGTCATGTGCGCCGTGGCATTGCTGACGCGACCCGCTGCAGCGTGCGCGATGGACAGCTACGGCGCGCTCGTAGAGTGCGGTGACTTTGCGCCCGCGGGCCAGTTTTTGGCCCTCGCGTCTGGCGCGCAGCACCATTGCGCAGTGGCGCACCCGCAGCGCACCGTGGCGTGCTGGCCTCCCAATCTTGCGGCTGCGCAGGCCCCGCAATGGGTTGCCGACGTCCGCGCGCTGGCGTTGGGGCTCGCGCACACCTGCGCGGTGTGGGGCGCGCGGAACATGCTGACGTGCTGGGGCGCGCTGCCGGGGATCCGGGACGCGGCGGCCGCCTCGACGGAGGCGGTGAACGTGACGCGTGGCGTGCGCATGCTCGCCGAGAGCTCCAGCGACGCAGAGCACGTGTGCTTCCTTCGAGAGGCAAACAACGACGTCAGCTGCTTCGGCAGCAACGCGTTTCAGCAACTTGGGCTTGGGGAAGACGGGCTCGCGTCGCAGGTGGTCGCGGTAAACATGCTCCGAGCCGACTGATGGCGCGAAGCTCCCCTCGCATATGTGCGGAGGTGGCTGCGCCGTGAGACACGTTGTGCCGCATTACGGCATATTTAAGACTGCGCTGTCATGCCAGGGAGGCATGAGCACCACGTCCGCTTCTGCCACGACCCCCCCCCGCGACGTTGTGAACCCACCACCAGCTTCGTCCACCCGGGACGGCTCTCTCGCGGCCGACACTGGGAATAGCATTCTGCAGCAGGTTGCTGCGCAGGAGCGCCGCATTGCCGAGCTGCAGCGCCAGCTGGAGGACCGAAACACCAAGCTCGACCGCTTCCAGACTGCCAAAAAGCAGGAGATGGAGGCGCTGCTGTCTGGTCTCAAGGACTGGCTCGCCAAGATCGGGCTCCCGTCCGAAAACGACCGCAATGAGGTCGAAAAGGGGCTCCAGCGCCTCGTCAACAACGGCGCTGACGACAACGGCATCTGGCGCGTCATGGTCACCGCCTCCTCCAACTCGCGGCAGCGCGAGGTGGAGTATCAGGAGCTCAAGATCAAGTACGACGAGCTCCAGAGCCGCAGCCCTGCCGCGCCGGCGCCCGAGTTCGATTGCGCGGACGCGCGCGCGGGGTCGAAGCGGGCGGCCGAGGGCGAGCCGGTGGCAGACTCGGTGGGCGACCTGTGGGGCGCGTTCATCGCGGACGTTAGCTCGACCGGGTACAATAACATCATGTGACACTTACTACGAGAGGAATCTAAATAGCGTAGCGGCTGCAGCGGTTGCGGTGCGGCGCGTGAGCAGAAAGTCATAAAAAGGGATGTTTTGCACGCAACACCCCGCCCTCTAGTGGCAAGCAAGACGCTTCCACAGTCTTGGCAAAATTGCACCTCTGTTTCAAGGAGCGTGCGTCGCAGGGTCGGGCAACGCGGCGTAGCAGCGGCGTCGCTGCTTGTGGGCAATATCTAGTTGCCAGCATCGCATGTCTGCGATGCGTAGACGTCACCTGAAAACGTCATCTTGGGCCGCGCAGCGCGCGGCCGGGTTGTGCGTGGCAGAAGCGCTTGAGTAACTACGGGACTCGGCCTTCGCAGGCACACGCATACACCTCTTTTGCGCGCCTCCCCACTTCCGTATCCTGGAACAATAGCCTGTCTGGAAGGTCCCGCGTGGCAAAAGGATCGCACTCCTGGCGCAGCTCGGCCATAATTTTTTGCTTCTGTGGCCAGGCGCCTTGGCCCAGCTGCGTGCTCTCGTTATTGAGAACGATGACCAGCAAGTTCATGAGCAACGCCCAGGCGTCGCTTGTGCCTTGGTTCCCAGCGTTGCGCATAGCCTCCCGGAGCAGGGTAGACAGAACTCGTGGGCAGCACCACTTGCTTTTCTCCTCGACGCGCATGCGTTGGCCGTCGGTGGACAACGTCACGCAGCAGTGTTTGGTCCGCGCAGATATCCATACTTCAGTCTGCAACGGAAGCCGCAACGTCTGACAAATTGCGGCGAGCAGCGCGTTTGACGACACTTTATGTGCGCTCACGTTGAGCTCGCACAGCTTCGTCAGTGTGTGGTTGCTTGTGCACCATGCAAGCCACAGTAGCATTGCGTTAAAGGCGTACAGGTTGTTGGCATGGCCGTACTGCTGCGAGAGATTGGCAATCGTCGCAAGAACCTCGTTTGCCTTTTTTTTTGTTTTGACATGCTTGAGCCCGGTCACACATTTTTCGACCCCATGGACGCGTGTCTTGAATTTCACGTCTTTGGTGCATTTCAAAACTTCTGCGCGGAGGGTTGCCTTCTTCAAAGTCAAAGCCCGTTTGCCGCTTTCGGAAGGCACGAGCACAATGTCGCCTGGCGCGCCTTTAAACGGCCTCTGCTGCCCAACCACAGCGACACCTGTCTTGTCTGGGCAGACATCGAATGCTACTGGTTCATCCAGTACTTTGAAGCCTGCCTCCCGCAGTGGATGAGATGCACCGGATGAGATGCGGCGTTTACTGCCGACCACATCCATCATGATCTCAAAGAGGTCCCCCCCCGCTTCCTTGAAGCCGACAGCTTCAGTCTTTCCACGTGACACGCTCCTGAGCATGATGGGCGGGAGAAAAGCGACCCCCTGAAGTTGGAAATGCACAGAGACCACACCCACACCTATTGATGTCCGCGCGATTTTGGGCTGCTCCGATGACGACGCAGGAACTGTGACCACGATCATCAAAGGCGCCGGTTTTTCAGCATTAGACGAGCTTGCTTGACAGGTCTGCGCCAAAACAATTTTTGGTACACCCAACACTGCGACCATGACGGGTGTTGCATTGCCGCTTCGCATGTCGACAACGCTGGTCATCGAATTGTTGGACACTTGAGCAACCCAATCGATCTCAGCTTGAGACCAGGGTTTTTGCCTAAGCAGGGCTTCGGGTTGCAACTCGCGAAGTCCTGAGCAGAAGTCCTCGATGAGGTTTTTTAGCACGGCGACTACTTCGTCGGCAACATGCCTCCTTGCGGTGTTGTCTGGGTGGTGATGCATCACGCTCAACACAGCCTGCTCATCTTCAGAGGCGTCTTTGAAGTCGAGAATCCGCGTCAACCTTAGCTTCCCGTCTTCGGATATTCGCAGCACCCACGGTTGTTCGTTGGCATCGAAGAACACAAACACTCGCGGCTCGTTGGCATTGCCCTTGCTGCCGGTGTTGTTTTTGCCGGCGTTGTTTTTGCCGGCGGTCTTGGTGTCACCTTTCGGCGGTGGCATGGTATTAATCTGTTCGCGTTTAGGTATCGCGTTTAGGTTTTAATCTGTTCAGCTCAGTGGCTGAGTTTGCCGAGGTTGCGTTGGTATTGGTTTAAATATGCTAACAGCCAGCGGTGAGCGGCCGACAAGTGCATTGCGTGCTGCGCGTTAGTGAAGACAAACGTGTTTATTTAAACAGCGCGGTGCCGTTTCCATGATGTGCGTACGTGTAACTCAGACCAGCTGCGCGTGCTGTCCGTGGGACACGCTGTACGACGCGCATATGGCGCTTCAAAAACAGCAGGAAAGTGCTGAGGCAGCGCAGTCGCGCTTCGTACCGTCGCTTCGGCGGTACTTCTCCGCGCAGGTGGCCAGCCGGGGACGCAACGGGTTTGACCGCATTGAGACGTGTCGGCAGGCGCTGGCGGCACTGGACCACTGCGGCTGGCAGCGGAGCTTCCACCAACGCCAGTTCCACGAGGCGTACATCCGGGCGTGCTCCCGCGTCTTCTTCAAAACAGACGGCCACGGCGCGTTTGCGCGGTATCAGAAGCAGCTCCTGGAACTGAACGGATGGGACCACATTGCGCAGGAGGTGCTCGTGAGCACACCGCGGCGCTTTGGCAAGACGGTCTCCATCTCCATGTTTGCCGCAGCGCTGATCTTTTCCACCCCCGCCGTCGAGTGCTCCATTTACTCCACGTGATTGACCCAACACCCCGTCGGCTCCGCGGAGGCAAACCGAAGCCAGCAACTCATGATAAAGAAACTTTGTGGCTGGCAGGTGTAAACGGATCAGTACCAAGCTGCTGCGAAAAGTGGTCGACTACCTCAACAACATCCACGCGCACCTCAAGATCGAGAAGTTCAAGGAGATCCGCGCAAACCAAGAGGAGCTGGTGCTGCAGGGCCCTGAAGGCCCACACGACGTTCGCATCATCCAGAGCTACCCCAGCAAGGTTGTGGCCCCACCCCCGGGCGCGTCGCACCGAATCGTAGACAGGGTCTTGTTGTTAGCATGCTTGCAATATAAACGAACCCTCCCAAAAAACCAAGCAACATGGTTCTGGCGTTCCTGTTCGCACTCTTTCTTTATTGGGCATGCCTGGCGATCATCTTCCTGTGCGAACAATCAAGAACAAAGTTGGAGTCAAAAGCATCACCCACAGTCGGGGCTGCACAACACGCACGCAGCGTCCTAAGCAATGCACGTTGTGACGCACGGAGTGGCGACGCAATGGAGGTGTCGGACGACGAGTCAGAAGCGTCGTCCATCGACAGCAAGGAAGCCGCGCAGTTGGAGAGTCTTGCGACAGTGTATGAGTCAACCCTCAGCCCCGTGGCGTACAGTCCGCTCCCCAGCCGGCGTGACTGCAAAGACAGTGGCAACAGCAGCGAAATAGACGACGATGCGCGCAGCGAGACGCACGCCGGCTCGCACCACGACGGCGAGGGAGCCGCTAAGATCGACAGCGAAATCCACAGCGAACCTCGCAGCAAAGCTACCGGTAGAGGCGACCGAGTGACAAACACTCACACAACACGGCGACGGCGTCCGTGAAACATGTATGCAACAAAACATCTATTTAAGAGTAGTACAACACAGCAAGTAAACATGACAACCCCTGAGAAGCAAGTGCAGCTGAACCTTGAGAAGAAAGTGCAGCTGATGTCCTCACAATGTGCTACCCTACGAAAAGAGATACAAGCATTTGATGAAACTTTGAGAACGCAGCAGAGAAACATAAAGGACTTAAACACTCAGTACAACGAGATATGGCTTGCATACGCTGTACAGGATGGCTCTTCCGTAATCGCACCACATTCGGACAGAAAGCAAGGTGTGGAAAATATGTTAAACACCAATTTGCAGTTGAGTGTTAAATTCTCGCAGTGACACTTCAACAGAAAAAATTTGAATTTGATTGACGATGACGCCAGCAGCGACAATCCAGACAGCGATTCCAAATGAACCGGGAGGAGCTCAAGCTTAGCAGCATGGCCTCACCGAGCTAGACACAGAATTTCTCACAGTTCAATCAAAACAGCTACAGGACCGCACACAACACGCTGCCACAGAAAGATCTGACTGTCATGACAAGGTGCGCTTTCTTTTGCGCACATTTGCGTCGGTCATGTACGCTTCCAGAGCTGAGATGTCCTCGATGTACTGCCACGCGTGGGCCGGGGGAGTGTGTTTGAAGCACAATGCAATGTGCACCATGCACGCTGCGGGCGCGTACAGCATGGCGACGGGCCGGCTCATGCACACTCGGCGGCAGAAGAAGCACTCACGTTTCTTGTGACGGTGCTTCACAACCTGGCTGCTGCGCCTGCAGCGGGCGCAGGCCAGTGGCGTGGCTGGGTCGTACGCCTGCAGAGTGGCGCACACTGCGCAGCAGAAGAAGACACCGGCGCCCACGCGGACAAGCTTACCGAAGACGTTGACGCGCACCACGTAGGTGTCTGCCTCGCAGTTAGCGCATATGAGCGTGTCGGTCTGCGTGTCGAGCCGCAACTTCAGTCGCTTGTGAAAGGACTTGCCGCCCCCGTGTAGTAAACATGCGACGCACATGTGTTTGGTGCACGCGTTGTGGAGCAGCAGTGGGTTGTCCTCGTGCGCCGTGACAAGCTTCCGCGCCTGCGTCTCCACGAGGTTGGGGGGCAGCGCGTACACCTGCAGCGCATTGTGCACGCGCGCCCGCGCGATTTCGGCTACGCTGCTTGTGCCGCCACCGTACACCACGTGCGCGCGCAGCGCGGCAGCAAGGTCGCTTTTCGCCGGCGCCGCGCTCGGCACTGGCGGGGCGCCGACCACGGTCGCGCGGCAGATGCGCCCGACGCGGTCCACCATCTGCGCCGCGCACGCCTCCAGCGCGGGCCACGTCCACCCCTGCGCGTCCTGCATGCACGTGTGTCGCAGATTGTCGCACGCTGCCATGATGGCGTGGTCGTACTGCTGCACATGAGGGACGAGCTTGTGGAGCTGCGCGTGCTCCACAGGCGCGAAGTCGCGCCGCACGTTAAGCGAATACTCGAGCAGAGCAAGGCGCAGCAGCGCCGGTGTGGCGGAGAGGAACGCGCACTGCGTGTGCAAGGACGCGGTTTTCACGCGGTGCGCCGCGACCGCCGCCTCGCGCCTGCTCTGGTAGAGCGGGAACTTGCACGCGCGCGGGTACAGGCCGACGACCGTGGCAAAGAGCAGCGTGACGCAGGCTGCGGCCTCCACACCGCACGTGGGCTCTAGCGCGCGCGTCCGCCGCACCCGCACGCGCCGGCGCAGCGGCGAGAGCTGCTGCAGCAGGTGGCGCAGAAAGACTGTCTGTGGCTGCGGATCAAGCATTGCACTGAAAAACTGCGACAGGTCCGGCAGCGTGCGGTAGACGAGCGTTTGCGCAGCGTCGGTGACAAGCAGCGCCCGGAGCGCCGCGTCGGGACACGACGCTGCAAGCAGGTGGCCGTCGATGGCAACCTGTGCGCTGGCGTCGCCCTGCAGCAGCCGCATGTGCATCTGCTGGAGCTTTGTGTCGAGCGCGGCGTCGTACGCGCAGAACTGCATGGCGGGCTTGGGGTCCAATTGAGTAGGCGAGGGTGTGACCTCACGCTCCGCTGCTTCGCTCCTGGGCGCTGCACTGGCAGCGTTGATGGCGCCAGGCGCCGCAAGAGGAAACAGTCGCATCGTCGCTGCTGGTACAGCGAGGAGCGTGAGGTTCAGCGAAAATCCTCGAACGCCACGTTGTGCTGTCGAAGATATCGGAAGCCGTTTTGCACGACGACGACGTACTTGTGCCGGTGATGTGCCACGGACGGCAGTGGGTGGTTGTGCACCGGGCCGTTGGGGGGGCACAGTAGCAGCGCCTCCTTTGCGTACTCGTTGGGGCCGCACACCACGCCGTAGCGCTGGATGAGACCCGTCATCTCCTTGCCGCCGTATACCAGGTCGTAAAAGAGCTCCTGCGTGACGCGGCGGGTGCACAGCACGCACATTGCCGGCGTATCGCCCGCGCCGCGACCGAGCACAAACTGCGTTGCCACGAACGGCTGGTCTGGGTCGATGAAGCGCGCCTCGCACTGCTCGCCGCACACGCACGGCTCCTCGTCGGCGTGCAGCGGCTCGCGCATGTAGGACTCCTCGTACGCCTTGGTGACGATCGGAACCTCAGCCGCGCCTTCGCTGCCGTCCACCATCATCTGGCCCAGCATCTCGTTGAAAGGAAGCCGCGAAATGAGCGTGTGCAGCTGCAGCTCAGCTATGTCCTCGGGGATCTGTGCCTGTGCGTTGCGGGGGAACGAGGCCATGCTCATCGTTGTCGGCTCGGGCTGCGGCGCGGTCTTGCGCTTTTTGGCGCCGCCCGTCGGCGGGCGCGCCGACTCGCGGTGCAGCGTGGTCCAGTTTTCGGGGAATTGCATGACGTGCGCGCGCCGGAAACGGCCGCGGACGCAGCAAGTTGCATTTTATTTTATGCCCAGAACCGTTGCAGTGCAGCAGCACAAGTAAATAAGGCGCTTGGCATGACCTAAGCAGAATGAACCCGTGCACGCTTCTGGTGTTGCTGGCGATGGCGTGCTTCTTCGTATGCGGTCTGCTCCTCGTGCACCACAAGATGCACCACAGCGACAAGCGGAACCCAGAGGCGTACATCGACGACGAGTGCGAGCAGTGGTTCCAGTGGCGACTGCACCCTGAGGGCGACGTGTGCAACTTTCAATCGTGCTCGCACGAAATGTGGTGCTTGTTCCTTGCGCTGCTGGGCGGCGTCATGCTGGTGACATCGGCAATGATGCAGTGCGCTGCGTAGCGCCAGTGCCGGCAGCCTGTGTCAGCGCGGCCCCAGCTGCTCCGTCACGAAGCCCGTCACCACTGCGATGCTGAGGAGCACGGGGAGCGTGTCCAGCACCCCCATCGTGGCAAGGTACGTCTGAAGCAGCCCGGTCCCGCTGCTCACCGCGACCAGGAACACGAGAGGTGGCAGCCACGGCAGCGACGCGCGCGCAAAAAAGAGCTTCACGAAGCCGAGCACCAGCACAGAGCCTCCCAGCACAAACAGCTGCGAGACGCCGAGCTCGCGGAATGTCGCGAGCAGGCGCGCTGCGATGCGCCAGACGACATACTGCTGCGTGCTCTGGAGCACCTGGAGACGCTGCTGCAGCGTCGCCAGCAGCACGTACGAGAACATGACCACGCCAATGTCGTTGAACAAGTCACCCGAGTCCGCAAAGAACGCCTCCGTGAACGACTCAAACGCGACCAGGTCCACCGCCTGCAGCAAGATGTCAGCCACAAGCACGCGCCCGACCAGCGCGCTGCGAAGCGCTGCGCCGCTGTTCATGAGCGCAAAAGCCGCCAGCCCAAACGTGCGGCTCGTGCGGAGCGCCGTGAGCGTGCCCTCGGTCGCCAGCGCGTACGCGTACACGATCTGCGAAAGCAAGCGCTCCGCGTCGCCGTCCGGCAGCCGCGCGTGGCGGGTCAGCACGGCGAGCGCGCCAAGCGTGGCAGTGCCGTACACGAAAACAAGCACCGCAGAGTATTCCGGCGGCGTCGTGGCCTGCATGGTGGCGTGCACCGCCACATACACCGAGATGCGGCGCGACACGCTGGCAAGGTACCACGCGGACGTGCGCGCGCGCAGCCCGCGCACAACGACAAGCATGGCCGCCGCCACGGCGACGAACGCCACGACAACCCACGTGGTGGACAGTGAGCGCCGAAGTTGCGCAATCAACAGCTGCACGAGCGAGAGCATCACGACGCGCTCGACGCGCGCGACGACAGTGAACGCCTCGGACATCAACACCGGCGACGCCGCCGCGCCAAAATAACGCAGTGACACAAACCACCGCAATCAGCGGAGGCGGTCGGATGGCGGGCCGACGCGCGCCCAAAACAGCGCGCAGCTGCTCCCACCCTTACTGTATTTAAGCGAGCCGCGGATGGCTGCCCACACCCATGAGTGCTGCACGCCGAGTTCCGTTGAACCCCAACCCAGCAGTGATGGGCGCGTTGGCAGAGGAGATGGACACTGACGCGACGACCAACGGTGGGTCCGACGTTTTGCGCGTCACGCGCCGCTTTGCCGTGAAGATCGAGGGCTCCATGAACCTAATCGAACAGCTTGGCCCGATGGCCGCCTCGTGGGCGCCAGCCGAAAACACGCACGCCGCCATGTTCGGCGCCAACGTCGACTCGGACCTCGCCGCCGAGCGCACCAGCGTCATGAACAGCATCACCAACGCCGTCATCGTGAAGGCCGAGATGCTCGAGTCCAAGTCTACCTTCCCCGTCGGCCTCGGGCTGTCGTGCAACGTGATCCCGGGGCAGGAGGTCACGGACTTTGGCGAGCGCTATCTCGCAACCGTGCTGCCGCAATCGACGCAGATGAGCCCGCAGACGCTGTACGAGGCGGACCCCCAGGCGCAGAGCGGCATCTCGTGGCGCAAGTCGTACCCCGCGTACTCCAAGGCAAACCTCGACACGGAGGGCACCATGGAGGTGAAGAACGCCAACTACCTCTTTGTGAGCCACGCGCACCCCGCAATCGACGTCGTCCGCTACAACCCCGAGATATTCCAGGGCGACGTCTCGGAGTCCGCGCTGATCGACGGCGAGTGGTTCAAGCTGACCCGCGAGACGTTCGACACGGCGTGCAACCTCATCCAGAACGAGGTCCTCAGCAAGGTGCACACTGCCGACCTGTCTGCGCTGCAGTTCCAACTGCACCGCTTCAACAGCGCGGCGTGGACGGAGCTCAAAAACGAGGAGTTCTGCTACAACCACGCCACGCCGGTGCAGGAGCGCCCTGCGCACGTTGCAGCCATGAAGGACATGCCGTGCTCGTACCACGCGCGCATCGAGCTCACGTACGAGCTCAACCGCGACTCGTGAGCAAGCCGGCGCGCGGAACAATAAATCACGTGCCAACAACCGCATCCGCACTGCTGCCCGTGCCACCACCCACAGGCTGCGGTCTCTGATTGGGGCTGCGGAAGCGCCACCGACAGCATATTTAAAGGACGCTGCTGAAGGCAGCGTTGATGGAGGGTAGTTTCAGCCACGACGTCCGTGGCGCCACCACCGGCTACCTCCCCAACTCGAATACCCAGGCAGACGCAGGCGGCGGCACCTACACCGGTGCCAACCGCCAGCCCAGTATCGAGGACTACGAGGCAATCTTTGGTCCAAGCGCCCGGGACATCAAGCAGGACAACGGCCGCTTCAAGCGGCACCAGCGCTGGCACCTCCCCGACGTGCTCAAGGGACCGAACGAGTACCTCACCGACAGGTTCACAAGCTGCCATGGCGTCTCATGCATCCGAACGCTGCACCCCAGAACCTTGCCAACCTCAGCAGCGCCGGGCGCGTCTGGACCCAGCTTACCTGTCTTTTTTTTGCAGGATTGACGGGCTCATAACCGACACCACTCAATCCCCGTTCACCACCTCGTACGCCCCTGCCACCCCCGCAGCAGGCGACTCAAATGTCGCCGCCTCCGCAAGGCACAAACTGACAGCGCGTGCGGCGCAGGATCTTGCCATACGTCTACCTCGAACGGCCCGACCAGAAAATTAAGTGGAATGTCTGGTCGTTCGACGAAGGCAGCACCCGCACCCACGCCCGACCGCAAGCCGCACACGCCAACGCGTGCACTGCACCCGCTGAAGCGCGGGCGCTGCAGGCATGGCGAGTCGGGTTCCCTATGAAAGTGCAGCCCGGGTCCTGGCCCAGTCGCACAAGTCGTTTGCCGGGTACACTGTGCGGCACGGCCTTGCCATCACGATGGGTACGCCCGCCGCCACCCCCGCAGCGGCCCGGGATGCGCGGCTGCGGCTGCGCCTGCCGCTGACTCACGCGCTGCGTCTTGCCCAACAGAGCACAACTTCATGGTGAGCCCGGAGGGCCGCACCAACTTCCAGAACCAGCTCAAGCAGCTCATCGGCAGCATTCAGTACTCGAACGACTACGACGTGCACACGGCACTCATCCTCGCGCCGTCGTACGCCAAAACCATCGACGAGAAGTACTACCAGCAGGACAAGAATGTGTGGCAGCGCTGCCGCGAGTACGTCGACCTGTTTGGCATCATGCAGAAGAACACCAACGCGCTCGACATCCTCATCGAGGAGGCCAGGAGCACGCTGCGCTCGTGGGGCAGCCAGGAACCCTCGTTTCTCCTGACGAACCCCAAGCTGACCATGCAGATGACAATGACCCCTGAGAAAACCAGCTACGTCGCGCACGGCCCGGAGGGGCAGAAGCTGCTCAAGCAGGGCCCGTCGCTGCCGTCATACCGCGGCCTCAACATCATCAACAGCCGCTGCTTCGCCACGGAGGAAGGCAAGCGGCCCCGCGACATGCTTGACCGCCGCGTGCGCGTGGCAGAATACTACGTGGTTTCGAAAGTGCCGTGTAATTCAGCGGGAAAGCCAATTTACGAGGAGGACTATGTGGAGCTGTACGACCAGTCAAAAGACCAGATGTTCAAGCTGACAATGAAGCAGCTTTACGACGCGTCATTCTTGCCAGGCGACAGGACAGGTCCTGCAACTACAAATGACATGGATGCTTTCATTCAAAACGCTAAGAAACATGGAATCAAGCGGCCGACTGCACGCTTTTGGGAAAACAATATGGCAAACCCAGCAAACAATAAGGCGAACTCTTATCGGGAAAGCAAAACATTCCAACCAAAAACCCCATCTGGAAGCAGTAAGTCCAGTGCCCCTCAAATGTATGGTCTGAGGTATGGAGTGTATGCTAATCCACCAGCTGGGGGCACTGGCAATACGTATCCGACGCCAATAGAAGGAGAAACGGTGACCGTTAGATTGGAAGCGGCATTGACTGGAGACGATGGCGAGTTCTGGGAGAGAATGGTACGGGCTGCACAAAGCGAAAAGCTCATTTTTCATGAAGATGCTTTTTTGTCAAAGAATGTGGAGTTGAATGAAGTCTGGAAGGAAAAGGCACAATATAAAGGTCAAAACCCAAAAGATTTTCCGCAATCTGCTTTATATCATCAGCAAAGTAACGATGACAACACGAATTATGGAGCACATACCTTTGTGTCATATCTTCCCACATTTCCAGAGTACGACGATACTGATGACGGCAAGGCAGCATGGGCTATGCAAAACTCTGCAAGACCTTTCGTGTACGTGCGGGCCGTGAGTGCACAGACTGGAAAAGCAAAGCAATGGCTTGAGGACATTGAGCAGCTCAGTGGTACTGAACCTTTCGCAATTCCTGACAGCGTCAAAACGGCGATCGAACTGATCAAGAATCACCCAGAGAAAATAGACCCTGCAGTGGCCGAGGCTACGGACGCGGAACGTCCTGATGCTGAGTACCAAGCAGCTGCGTCACTGTACAACAACCTACACCTGCACAGTGCGTTGTTGCTGCAGACTAAGGCATGGATGGCAGAACAATCAGCTGATACTCAAGTGCACAGTGCTCGTGAGGCATTGGTCGAAACGACAATTTCAAGCGAAGCGTGGAAGGTCCTGGTAGATCTAAACATCGATGTTTTGTGGTGGTCTGACCGTGACGAAAACAAAGTTTCTGCGGTACCGAACGACCTCGCAGATGAAGATATCGAAGTAACAAGACTGTACACAAGTGCCTATGTCTCTATGCACTTCCTTATCGCCTGTATTTATCATGCAATGGATAATACTCCAAACGATAAGGCAGCCTTTGCTGCCATGTTGCAGGATATGTCTTACCCGGGGGTAGACGGGCAGGTCAACCTTGATTTAACTTACCGTTCCGAAAGTCCGAATTTCTGGACCGCTCTGAACGGCTATATGACCGGACTGAAACTCGAGAGAGTAAGCGACTACTTTTCCGTGACGACTGGCAAAATGTTTGCAGCATTCGAGGACACTGCGACAGCGACGGCAGCGGCACCGCCAGCGCCAGCGGCACCGCCACCGCCAGCGGCATCGCCAGCGGCACCGCCAGCGCCGCAGTCAGCGCCACCAGGGGCATCTATTGCTTATGTTGAGTCTTTGCGCGATCGGATTGCTGCACTAGAGAATGCCAAAAACGATATGGAAGCTGAGGCTCGGACGCAAGGGCAGAATCACAGAAATTTGGAAACAGAGGTGAAAACGTTGGAAGGGCAGCTCCAGGCGTACGTGAATGCACAAGCAGCTGCGGCGACCGCTGCCGCCGGCGGCGGCGGCGGCGGCGGCAGCGGCG
>Ga0209600_1000152_pt1 | contig 53917 bp, 51 predicted proteins | sample COGITO_mtgs_1104_FD_185518 | JGI IMG/M metagenome (GOLD analysis project Ga0209600, IMG submission 185518) | Pelagic marine microbial communities from North Sea - COGITO_mtgs_110421 (SPAdes) (version 2) | ecosystem: Environmental > Aquatic > Marine > Epipelagic ... | reverse complement strand
GGCTGAAGGAGCAAGTACAGTAGCTATTGGTTATAAAAATCATGCTGCTGGAGCTGGATCTTTATCATTAGGGCAAGAAAATGTAGCTTGGGGAACAACAAACTTTACAACAGGTTATCAAAATGTTGCTGGAGATACAAATTCTGATGTGGGAACTGGTGGAAGTGCTACAGCGATGGGAAAATACAACACAGCATCTGCTGATGCTTCAATGGCTTTAAACAGAGGGACTAGCGCTACAAATCAAGCAGCTACATCTATGGGTCTTGGGACAACTGCTGACAATGTTGGTATGGTTGCAGTTGGAGTTAATAATGCTGCAGGTCTAGGCGATACTGCTGAGCAATATTTTTATGTTGATGGTGCTTATACTGGTTCAAATCCAGGTGTTGCGTTTGTAGTAGGTAATGGAGACATTGATTCTTCAAATGGACTTGCTGGAGCCAATTCTTCTAATGCATTTATAGTTAATTATGATGGTTCAGCGACTCTTTCAGGAGATCTAACGATAAACTCTGATTCTAGATTAAAATCAAACATAGTTACACTTGGAAGTACGTTATCTAGACTTTTATTAATTGATGGAAAAAGCTACACTATGAAGGCTAATGAGTCGATTTCTAAAATTGGACTTTTAGCTCAAGAAGTGCAAGCTGCATTTCCAGAACTAGTAAAAACAGCAAATAACTCTGATGGGACATTGTCTGTAAATTATCAAGGAATGATTCCTGTGTTACTTAATGCTATTAAAGAGCAACAAGCTCAAATTGATGAATTAAAAGCATTGATAAAAAAATAAAATAAATCAAATATTTAAAAAATAATAACCTTTTTCTAGATTGAAAGAGGTTATTATTTTTTTGTTAAAATCTACCCTAAATGAAAAGAAAAGTTTCATTAATATATTTCTTAATTATCAGTTGTTTTGGTTATTCTCAAATTTACTTTAGTAGTTTTCCAGAAAACAAGCAGCTTATTGGACGTGATTTATCAACAAACAAAGGGCTTATTAAAATTAGTGGCGAAGTCAACAATGGACCGTACTATGATATAGACTATGAAAACTGGAGAAGTGGAGAACCAAATAATGCACCCCCGCCCGAAAATGTAGGAGAGATGTTTGGAAACAATTCAATTCTTCAAGGACAATGGAACGACGGTAACAGTTCTGACACTAAACCATCTTACGTTGAATTTGAAGAAGAAGTGACTTCACTGGGTGATTTTACTTATTTAGGTCAATATAATGGACATTCATATTTTAAAAACCCAAATAATTTAAATTGGGAAGATGCGAAATTAGAAGCAGAAAATTTAGGAGCTTATTTGTCTTCTCATCAAACAATTGAAGAAAATAATGCAGTTTCTACAATGGGTGATTTCATAGGATGGATAGGCTTATACCAAGATTTAAATTCCCCTAGCTATGAAGAACCTACTGGTGGATGGAAATGGGTTTCGCCAACAAATTTAGATTCAAATTATAGTGAGGTTTATGTAGAATTATATAAAAATAATTCACTGCTTGAAACTTACAATCAGGAATTGAGTTTCTCAAGCGACCAAGCTTCTTTTGAAATAAACATAGAGATTAACTCTGAACTCTCAAAATATTCTGTTAAAACATACGCCATAAATAATGCAGAAGCAGCAATGATTAAGGAAGCAGAAGATATTGTTTGTGGAGATGTTTTTATTGTCCAAGGTCAATCCAATGCAGAAGCTCCATCATATAATGGTAGTTCAAGTGGATATGATAGTGACTTTATTAGAGTTTATGCAAATGGTAATTCTAGCTCCAGTAGTGTAATAAATAACAACCAATGGTATTACGGCCAAGGAGATGGAAATTCAGGTACAAATGGAAATACAGGACAATGGGGGCTTGTGCTAGCAAAAAAATTAGTGGACGAATTAAACATCCCTATTGCCATATTTAATGGAGCTCATGGAGGTCAACCAATATCGTTTTTTCAAAGACCAGCAAATTACCAGTCTTCCACAAATTCAAATTATGGCAGGCTATACTACAGATTAAATAAATCAGGCTTAAAGACTCACGTAAGGGGGATTTTGTGGTCCCAAGGTGAAGCAGATTCTTTCTCTGGTGGTTTAACTACAGAGCAATATAAAAATGAGTTTGAAAATTTAGTTGGCTTTTGGCAAGAAGACTATCCAAGCATAGAACAATATTATATATTTCAAACTAGAGACTGTGATTGTGGCACATCAGAGTCTGGTAGAATAAAAATTAAAGAAGCACAGAGGCAATTAGCTGTAAACAGCGATAATATTTCTATTATGCCTACGACAGGGATGACAACACATTCAGATAATTGTCACTATCCTTTTACAAATGGATATGAAAAATTTGGAACTAGAATTTTCAAACCTGTATTAAATAATATTTACTCTGTAGAGTATAGCGAAGAAATAAATGCTCCAATGGTGACTGACATTCAGCTTTCTAATAGTAATGGTTTGAATATCATCATTACAACCGATGCTGAATCGCTTATGATTAACACACAAGATACTGAAACATTACTACAAAAGGTATCTAATGATTTTGTGTTAACTAATGCAAATAATGTCTCAATAATAGGAGTTGAAGTTCAAGGCAGTAGTATCATGCTAATGCTGGACGGGGATCCTGGAACCGATGCAATAATATCTTTATATGGTCGTCATGATAATTTAGAAGACAATATCACTAACTCAGCAGGGATAGAATTAGTTTGTTTTGGTAATTACTGCATTTCTGGAGATTGTGATCAATCCTCAAGCGGGATAGTTGAAGATCAAGATAAAAAACCTGCAGTTATATTCGTTGAGGATGGTGACCAAAATCCGTTCAACGGGAAAGTTTACAGATCTTCTGTAAGTGGAGCTGCTAGAAGTGGAAACGGAAACTCCAACGATGCTTTTGCAAATCAAGGAGACTGGAGTGTGGATTTAGTAATATCTGAAAGAACTCCTGAAAATGCAGCACAAAACTTTGGTGGATTTACAGAATCTGGACACCCTTTATATACTGGTGGTGATGGAAACTGGTCAACTATAAGTGAAGGAATGGGTGCAGCTGGATGGGGATCCTTTGCTGCTAACGCATATAACAGAGCTGCAGGATTAGGTGGTGTTGCCTTAGGGTTTAACACGCTTTCTGGACCTCAAGTAGGAGCTGCTGGTGGTATTGACGGTGGTAACGTAGGTCAGTTTTCTGCTGGATGGGGATCTAGAGCAATTGGTAATATTTCTACTGCAACTGGATTTAGAAACACAGCTAGTGGACAAGCGTCTGTAGCTTTAGGAAACTACAATTATGCAACTGGTGACGCTACAATAGCTCTTGGAAAAGAGAATTGGGCTGAAGGAGCAAGTACAGTAGCTATTGGCTATAAAAATCATGCTGCTGGAGCTGGATCTTTATCATTAGGGCAAGAAAATGTAGCTTGGGGAACAACAAATTTTACGGCTGGTTATCAAAATATTGCTGGAGACACTAATGCCAGTATTGGAACAGCTGGTAGTGCTACGGCTTTAGGCCTTCAAACTATAGCGTCTGGTAGAAGTTCGTTTAGTGCAAATAAAAACACTTCAGCTGTTAATCAAGCATCAACTGCTTTAGGGTTATCCACTATTTCGGATAATTTTGGGATGCTTGCGATTGGAGTGAATAACGAAGCAGGTATTGGAGACACTTCAATTGACCCAAATGATTATGGTGGATATTATTATGCGGACGGTAATTATACAGGGTCAAATCCAGGTGTTGCATTTGTTGTTGGAAATGGAGACATTGATTCATCAACTGGAAAAGGTGGAGACAACCCTTCAAATGCATTTATCATAAGTTATGATGGTAATGCTACACTAGCAAATAATTTAACTATAAATTCAGATGCAAGATTAAAGTCTAAAATAGTTAGCTTAGGCAGCACTTTATCTAGACTTTTATTAATTGATGGAAAAAGCTACACTCTAAAGGCTAATGAGTCAATTTCTAAAATTGGACTTTTAGCTCAAGAGGTGCAAGCTGTATTTCCAGAACTAGTAAAAACAGCAAATAACTCTGATGGGACATTGTCTGTAAATTATCAAGGAATGATTCCTGTATTACTTAATGCTATTAAAGAGCAACAAGCTCAAATTAAAGAACTTAAAGCTTTAATTAAAAAATAAATGAGACTTGTAATATTAATCATTAGTTTTTTCTATTTGATCTTTAATTCCACTGAAAAAGGATTGGAAGAAAACGATCATTTTAATGTGAGTTTAGACTTTGAGACACGTACATCGATTTTAGTATCAAAGATGACCTTAAAAGAAAAAATATCACAATTAGGTAACAATGCTCCTGCAATTTCAAGATTAGGAGTCTTAGAGTACAATTGGTGGAATGAATGTCTCCATGGAGTTGCTAGAGCTGGAACGGCAACAGTTTTTCCTCAGGCAATTGGAATGGCTGCAACATTTAATCCAAGTCTTATAAACGACATTGCTGTTGTTGTAAGCGATGAAGCTCGTGCAAAACATCATGAAGCCCTAAGGAATAAGGATTACAGTCAGTATAAGGGGCTTACTTTTTGGTCTCCGAATATTAATATTTTTAGAGACCCAAGATGGGGCCGAGGACATGAGACTTATGGTGAGGACCCTTATTTAACTGGGCAAATTGGGATTCAATTTGTTAAAGGTCTGCAAGGAAATGATCCAAAATATCTAAAATTAGTAGCGACAGCTAAACATTTTGCTGTGCATAGTGGACCAGAATCTGAAAGACATTTTTTTAACGCCACTGTAAATCAACGGGATCTTTGGGAAACTTACTTTCCTGCATTTGAAGATTTAGTTATTAAAGCGAATGTTTATTCAATAATGGGTGCATATAATAGAGTTAACGGAGAATCTTCTAGTGCTAGCGACTATCTGTTACAAAAAATTCTACGGGATAAATGGGGTTTCAAAGGTTATGTTGTATCAGATTGTGGAGCAATTAATGATATTCATGCAAATCATAAAATAGTTAAAACTCCTGAGGAATCTGCAGCTCTAGGAGTAATAACTGGATGTGATTTAAATTGCGGTGGTATATATCAAAATCATCTTCAAGAGTCTGTTGCATTAGGGTTGATTTCTGAAAAAGAAATTGACAATGCGGTTTATAGATTATTTCTGGCGAGAATGAAGTTAGGAATGTTTGACCCTGCTGAAATTGTTTCATATGCACAAATTCCTTTTGAAATTAACAACAGTCAAAAACATGATGAGTTGTCATTAAAAACTGCTCTTAGTTCAATGACGCTTTTAAAAAATAATGGAGCACTTCCGATTGACATAAATAAAATCAATAAAATTGCAGTTGTTGGACCTAACGCAGATAATATAAACGCATTACTTGGTAATTACCATGGCACACCTTCAAACCCAGTGACCTTTATTAATGGTTTAAATGATTATGTTAGCAAAAAAGCTGAAATAACTTACTCCAAAGGAGTAGATTTAGTAAAGGATGGAGATGATGGTTTAAATTTACTCAGTGATTCAATTATTAATGAAGTTAAAATAGCTGATATGGCAATTTTTGTGGGAGGGTTAGATGCTACTTGGGAAGGGGAAGAAATGCCTGGAGGAATTAATGTAGATGGATTTTATAATGGGGATAGAACAAAGATAGAATTACCAGAAATTCAACAAAAAGCAATTAAAGACATGGTCAAAACTGGGACCCCTGTTGTATTGGTTTTAATGGCAGGAAGTTCAATTGCATTAAACGGATTAGAAAAGGAATTAGAAGCTGTTTTAATGGCGTGGTACCCAGGCCAACGAGGGGGAAATGCTATAACTAGTGTTTTATTTGGAGATTATAACCCTAGCGGAAAATTACCTGTAACTTTTTATAGCTCAACAGCTGAATTACCTGATTTTAAGGATTATAACATGCAAGCAGGAAAAGGCTTTACTTACCGCTACTATAAAGGCGAGGCTCTTTACCCTTTTGGTCATGGATTGAGTTATACTAATTTCAAGTACTCTAAGCTAAGGGCTGATAAAACAAATTTAAATGAAAAAGAAAATTTTAAAATCTCGTTTAATGTTAAAAATATTGGAGATTATGATGGTGATGAAGTTGTTCAGGTTTATATAAAAGATCTTGAATCAAAACTCAAGATGCCAATTAAACAGTTAAGAAGCTTTAAGCGCGTCTCATTAAATAAGGGAGATGAAAAAATAGTTGAATTTGAATTTAAGCCGATTGAAGATTTTAGTTATTATGACGCAGATCAACAAAAGTATATGGTTGATAAAGGAAGTTTCGAAATTCAAGTAGGTTCTTCAAGTCAAGATATTCGACTAAAGAAAATAATATATGTTGATTAAAATGAGAACTCTATTTATAAAATATGTACAAAATCAAGTATTATTAATTTCCTTCATTTTAATAGCAATACTTTCAAATCAGACTAAAGCACATAGTCAAGATGTCAATAAAAACGAGGTATTACTAAACATTAAAATTGATAGCATAATTTCAATCTTAACTTTGGAAGAAAAAATTGCAATGTGCCATGCTCAATCCAAATTTAGTTCACCAGGTGTGCCGAGACTTGGAATTCCTGAGTTATGGATGTCTGACGGTCCTCACGGAATTCGACCAGAAATGAATTGGGATAATTGGGACTATGCAAATTGGACCAACGATTATGTAACTGCTTTTCCAGCTTTAACATGCTTAGCTGCAACTTTTAATCCCGATTTATCCAATGAATACGGAGTGAGTTTAGGTGAAGAGGCTAGGTATAGAAAAAAGGATGTTCTACTTGGTCCTGGAGTTAACATTTATAGAACTCCACTAAATGGCAGAAATTTTGAATATTTAGGAGAAGACCCTTTCTTGGCCTCAGAGATGGTGGTACCATATATTCATGGAGTTCAGCAAAATGGAGTTGCAGCTTGTGTAAAACATTACGCTTTAAACAATCAAGAACAATGGAGAGGGCATATTAATGTTGAAGTGAGCGACAGAGCTTTACATGAGATTTATTTGCCAGCCTTCAAGGCTGCGATAATTAAAGGTAAATCTTGGTCAATAATGGGTGCTTACAATAAATTTAGAGGGGAGCATTGTTGTCATAATCAAATTCTATTAAATGATATTTTAAAAAATAATTGGGCTTTTGATGGAGTTGTAGTTTCAGATTGGGCAGGCACACATGATACTAATCAAGCGATACATAATGGATTAGATATTGAAATGGGAACTCCATCAAATAAAAATATTTCCAAAAGATATCCCTACAATAATAATTTCTTAGGGCTTAGTTTTTTAGAAAAAATAAACGCTGGTGAGGTAAAAGAAGATCTTTTAAATGATAAAGTGAAAAGAATTCTTCGATTAATGTATAGGACAACACTAAATCAAAATCGTCCATTAGGTAGTATCAATAATAAAGCGCATTCAAACACAGCTTATAAAGTTGCAACTGAGGGAATCGTTTTATTAAAAAATGAAGACAATCTTCTGCCAATAGATATTTACAAAAAACTAAACATAGCCATTATTGGTGAAAATGCTGAAAAATCGATGACTGTTGGTGGTGGATCTTCAGAATTAAAAGTAGCTTATGAAATTTCTCCTATTGAAGGATTAAAAAAACATTTTAAAAATGCAAATTTCAAATTTTCAACTGGCTATAACTCTAATGGAAATGAAGCTGAAAACAAGAGACTCAATAACGAGGCATTGTCCATTGCAAAAGAATCTGATATTGTTTTATTTATAGGAGGTTTAAACAAAAACTCTTCTCAAGACTCTGAAGGTTCGGACAGACAGCAATATAATCTACCATATAATCAAGACGATTTAATAGATTCAATTTCTAGGGTTAACAAAAATATAGCAGTTATTTTAATTAGTGGAAATGCGATAAGCATTCCGTGGTTATCAAATGTAAAAACAGTTATGCAATCTTGGTATCTTGGAAGTGAAGCTGGTAATGCCATCGCTTCAGTCTTAAGTGGACAAGTTAACCCCTCAGGAAAACTTCCATTTACCTTTTCAAAAAAATTAATGGATAATGGAGCCCATTATTATGGGGAATTATCCTATCCAGGAAACGGTGAAACTCAATTTTATAAGGAAGATATTTTAGTAGGTTATCGCTGGCATGATACAAAAAAGATAAAACCTAATTTTGCTTTTGGACATGGACTTTCATATACTTCTTTTGATTTGTCTAAAATAAATTCAGATAAAAAATCTTACTCAGCAACAGATTCAATTAAAATAAGTTGTGTAATAAAAAATACTGGAACTATAGAAGGGTCTGAAGTTGTTCAAGTTTATATAGGAAAAAAGAATTCAAAAGTAAAGAGAGCTTTAAAAGAGTTAAAAGGGTTTAAAAAAATATCTGTATTACAAGGCGAATCTAAAAAAATTGAAATTAAAATTGGTGTAAGTAAACTTGCCTTTTATGATGAAAAAAAATCTGATTGGAATATTGAAAAAGGAGAATATATAGTCTATGTTGGTAATGCCTCTGACAATATTTCTAAAGAATTAAAAATCACAATTATATAAATAATCTTTAATACAAATTAATTTATAATAACTCCATCTGCTAAGAAAGATATTTTGTATTCTGGCTGAGTTATTTTTTCAATTTCTTCAATTGATTTATTTGCATCATCGGCGTAATGTCTAAGAAGATCAACACTAATTGTGTCTTTCTTTGCTATTCCTTGCATAACAACTCTATTGTTTTCTTGCCCTTGTTTTGGAACAAAAAATCCATAATCTTTAAATCTAACCAAAATCGTATCCTGGTCTACTATCACATTCATCCAACATCCTTTTTTTGGACATGTTGACAAAATAGTTCCCTCTATTTTAGTTTCAACTTCAGCTTGATTTTCAGTTAAATTTTTGACCTTAACAAAGTCACTAATATTATTTGATGTGATTTTTTCACCGTAAAAGTTTAGTTCTTTGGGTTGACTTTCATTACAGGATAAAAGTGAAAGAAAAAATATAGCTATTATCAATTTATTCATCTGAAAAATTATTTTTAGTTCAAATATAATTAAACTAAATTTTATGAAAAACATATTTCTCCTAACTATTTGCTGTTTAATGATGTCTTGTAATGATTCTGAAAAAGAAAACAGCACAATCGAAAATCATTTTATGTTGATGTAAAAAATAATAACTAATAATTATTTGCGTTATCTTTAACAAAAAAATTAATCCCCTATAAACACTTGACATGAAAAATTTCTTTATAATTATAATTACCTCTTTATTTTTAGTTAACTGTAATAATTCTAACCCTATGATGAATCAGTGGTCTGACAAATCAGCTGAATTTGGAGGTGTCCCTGCTTTTGATAAAATGAATCCAAAACAAGTCAAAGAAGCAATGCTTGCTGGGATGGAGTTGAGCCTTAAAGATATTGATAAGATTGCCAATAATTTAGATACTCCAACTTTTGAAAATACAATTGAAGAAATGGAAAGGTCTGGTAAACTTTTAAACGATGTTTATTCCTATTATGGAATTTTATCGAGCAATATGTCAAGCCCAGAATTTAGAAAGATTCAGGGAGAAATTGCTCCCAAACTTTCAGAGTACTCTTCATTAATAAGTCAAAATGAAAAACTATTTAAAAGAATAAGCTCTATATATGAGGCTTCGTTAACTACCCCTCTAGAAAATGACAAACAAAGAGTGCTAGATTTAACATACAAAAGTTTTGCAATGAGTGGTGCAGCGTTAGATGCAGATAAAAAACAGAGATACGCAGATATTAATTTAGAACTATCTAAATTATACAATGATTTTTCTAACAATGTTTTACACGATGAAGAAAATTATGTAACCTATTTAGATAAATCTCAATTAGACGGTCTTTCGCAGGGATTTATTAAATCAGCAAATAATATAGCGAAAGATAAAGGATTTGAAAATAAATATGCAATTACAAATACAAGATCATCTATGGATCCTTTTTTGACCTACTCTACAAATAGAGAAATTAGGGAAGTAGTATGGAAAAACTATTATTCAAGAGGGGATAACGGTGATGAATTTGACAATAATAAAATTATTGCAGAGATATTAAAGCTAAGAAAAGAAAGGGTTGGTCTATTGGGTCACGATAATTATGCTCAGTGGAGACTTCAAGATAGAATGGCTAAAACTCCTGAAAATGCTATGTCGTTAATGGAAGCTGTATGGCCAGCAGCAATCGCTAGAGTTGATGAAGAGGTGGCGGATATGCAAAAAGTTGCAGATGAAACTAGTAGTGTCAAAATAACCATAGAGCCTTGGGACTACAGATTTTACTCTGAAAAAGTTAGAAAAATAAAATACGATTTAGACTCTGATGAAGTTAAACAATACCTACAGCTAGATAAATTGACTGAAGCAATGTTTTACGTTGCTGGTGAATTATTTAACTTTAAATTCATAGCCCTTGAAAAAGGAAGGGTTCCTGTTTTTCATGAGGATGTAAACGTTTGGGAGGTTAAGGATAAAAAATCAGATGAACATATAGGTTTATGGTACTTAGATCCATACGCAAGACAAGGCAAAAGATCTGGGGCTTGGGCTACAACTTACAGAAGTCACACTACATTAGATGGGAAAACTAATGTATTAGCGTCAAATAATTCAAATTTTGTTAAACCCGCACCTGGTGAAGCATTGCTAGTTTCTTGGGATGATGCAACAACATTCTTTCACGAATTTGGTCATGCTTTGCACTTCTTTTCATCAAACGTTAAATACCCAACATTAAATGGTGGTGTTAGAGATTATACTGAATTTCAATCACAATTATTAGAAAGGTGGCTTTCAACCGACAGAGTTATAAATCAATTTTTAGTACATAATGATACTGGTGAACCGATGCCAAAAGAGCTAGTGAATAAAATTAAAAAAGCTTCGACATTTAATCAAGGTTTTGGCACAACTGAATACTTGGCTTCAGCTATTATGGATATGAAATTTCATTTAGCAGATCCAAAAAATATAGATGTAGATAAATTTGAAAGAGAAACTTTGGCTGATCTAAAGATGCCTTCTGAATTACCCATGAGGCACAGGACACCACACTTTGGACATGTCTTTTCTGGTGAAGGATATGCAACAGCTTATTACGGATATATGTGGGCCGATGTCTTAACTGCTGATGCTTCAGAGGCATTTGCTGAAGCTCCAGGAGGTTTTTATGATAAAGATGTCGCTAAAAAATTAGTAGATTATTTGTTTTCACCTAGAAATTCAATCGACCCTGCAGAAGCATACAGACTATTTAGAGGAAGAGATGCTAAAATAGAGGCTCTAATGAGGGATCGTGGATTTCCAGTAATTGGAGAGTAATGAATATTGAGATTATCGGCTTAATTGCAGCTGTATTTACTACCTCATCTTTTTTTCCACAAGTAGTAAAAATTTGGAAGACAAAGCAAACTAAAGACATTTCTACTACAATGTATATTGCAATGATGATTGGAACTTGTTTTTGGTTAGCCTATGGAATACTAATAAATAGTTTTGCTATTATTGTTGCAAACATTGTTTCTGGACTACTAGTTTTATTTGTGCTTGTTTTTAAAATATTCCATAGAAATAACTGATAATTCAAAGGTTATTTAAAATTTTATAAGCTTATTAGTTAATAATCAGAGTTTTATATTTAGTATTCAATTATGTTTGTGTGAACTTTAAAAACAATTTTTATGAATTATTACTTACACGTTTTACAAAACTTTAATAATTTTTCTGGAAGGGCCAGAAGAAAAGAATATTGGATGTATACTTTAATTTACATGCCGATATTATTTTTAGGAATGTTTGCTGATAATGCATTGGGCACTACTTTTCAGATGGATGTAATGGTGAATCTGTTGATATTGGTTATGGGTGGATCTATGTGATTGTTGCGACATTGCACTTTTTGCCTTCTTTATCGGTAGTAGTTAGAAGACTTCACGATGTTGGAAAATCAGGATGGTTTTATTTAATCATACTTATACCCTTAATAGGAATTATTTGGATGTTGGTCTTACTTGTTTCTAATGGAGATGTTGGAGAAAATAAATATGGCGCTGATCCAAAAGCATAACTTCAATTTATAATATATAAAAAAAGCCATCTAAATAGATGGCTTTTTTATATATATCAACCTAAAATAATTTAGGGGAATTTTTATGTTGTTATAGTTTAAAGAAAATTGATAACGTTGGTGTAGCACTCATGTTATTAATTTCACCTTCCCATCCAAAACTCATAGAAGAATCATCTCCTTGTTTTGCATAAGAAAAGATGTTAGCTAATTGGAAATTAACTACTATTTTTTCATTCATAAAGTAGTTCATACCAATACCAGATCCGATTCTAGTTTGTGCATCAGCAAAACTATCTCCGCTTGTTGAACCAAATCCAACGGCCCACCAAACTTTGGTTTTCTCACCAAGATCCATGAAATAATTGTAGTAAGCTAAACCAAAATCAGTATTAGATACTTTGGTCCCATCTACATCCATGCTCATCAATCCTAAAGAAGCTCCAATAGCGGAGTTTTCAGATATAAAATAAGCAGCTTGAGGAGCGAATGAAGATGTTTTAGTTTCAACACCACTCATGTCCATTGATCCAAATGATACTCCACCACCTAGAACCCAATCTCCTTGTTCATAGCCATATGTAGCTTCGTCTTGAGCTTGAATAGCTGGAACTGAAATAAACAATAATGTAATAAAAAGTAATAAATTTTTCATAATAATAGTTTTTAAAATTAATAGTTTAAGCTACAAATATAATAAAAAATAAGAATATCACAATTATATGGCGTTTAATATGTATTATTCACATTTAAATGTTGTTTATTTTCACTATAATACTGTTATTAACAATTGTTTACAACTCTGGTTAATAACGCGTTAAAGCTGATTTTGGACAAGCATAAACTAATCACTCTTTTTTCTTTAAAAAACAAATAGAAATTACATAAAACACAAAAATTTTCGATTTATAGTCATAAAATTATTGCATAAGCACATTTAAGTAGTAATATTTATCAATAATGAAATTATTATGTATTCAATAATTTGAAATTACCTATCTTTATTGATGCTAATTAATTAATATTCTAATATGCCTAGATATCATAAATTAGGAGAGATTCCTCTCAAAAGACACACTGCATTTAAAGACAAAGAAGGCAACTTTTATTACGAAGAATTATTTGGAACAATCGGCTTTGAAGGGATGTCGTCATTAATGTATCACACCCAAAGGCCTACTCAGGTTAAAGAAATATTAAACTCCTACGACGTTTCTCCAAAAATATCTGTAGCCAAAAATATGAAAGCCTTGAAGCTAGAAGGGTTTAAAGTAGATGCTTGTGATGATTTTATCGATAGCAGAAAATGCATTCTAACCAACTCAGATTGTCAAATTATAGTTGCTGCCCCAAAAAAATCATTGACGGAATACTTTTATAAAAATACAGACTCTGACGAGGTGATATTTGTCCACAAAGGCTCTGGGAAGCTTAGAACAATGCTTGGAAATATTAAATTTAAATATGGAGATTACCTGGTTATTCCTCGAGGAATAATCTATCAGATAGAATTTAATGATCATGACAATCGCCTTTTTATTGTAGAATCAAAAAGCCCTGTATACACCCCTAAAAGATATAGAAATTGGTTTGGCCAACACGTTGAAGGAGCGCCTTATTGCGAAAGAGATCTTCACCCTCCCTTTGAGCTCGAAACACATAATGAAAATGGAGATTTTTTAATTAAGGTTAAAAAACAAAACATGATTCATGAATATGTTTATGCTGCCCACCCATTTAGTGTGGTAGGCTGGGATGGATATAATTTCCCATACAAGTTTTCTATACATGATTTTGAACCAATAACTGGGAAAATTCATCAACCACCCCCAGTTCATCAAACATTTGAAACTAATAAGTTTGTTATTTGTTCCTTTGTTCCTAGGCTTTATGATTACCACCCAAACTCTGTGCCTGCACCATACAATCATAGCAATATTGACTCAGATGAAGTAATCTATTATGTGGATGGAGATTTTATGAGTAGAAATGATATTAACAAAGGGAGCATCACCCTACACCCTGCTGGCATTCCACATGGACCGCATCCAGGAGCAATGGAAAAAAGCATTGGAAAAAAAGAAACTTTTGAGCTTGCAGTTATGGTTGACACCTTTAGTCCACTAATGGTGACTGAAGATGCTGTCAATATAATAGATGGTCAATACCACACTTCTTGGTTAAATAAAAAATAAAAAACAACTAAATGGAATCAGCTAAAAGCATAGATGAATTACAAAATTTTAATTTTGAAATAAAAAAAATATTTGATGATGCTCAGGACTTTCTTCCTATTATTGGAACAGATTATATAGAGCTTTATGTCGGAAACGCAAAACAAAGTGCGCACTATTACAAGACAGCTTTTGGCTTTCAGTCAGAGGCATACGCAGGACTTGAAACAGGAAAAAAAGATATTGCTTCATACGTGCTTAAACAGGGTAAAATAAGACTAGTTTTAACCACCTCAATGCTTAAAGGAGGTGATATTAGTAAGCATGTAGACAATCACGGAGATGCAGTAAAAATTATAGCATTACACGTTCAAGATGCCACCAAAGCCTTTAACGAAACTGTCAAAAGAGGCGCAAAACCTTATTTAGAGCCAACAAAGGAGAAGGATGAAAACGGAATCATTATTAAATCAGGAATTTATACATACGGAGAAACTGTGCATCTTTTTATAGAAAGAAAAAATTACTCCGGAGTGTTTTTACCGGGGTATAAAAAATGGAGTTCGCATTACAATCCAAAAGAAATAGGGTTGAAATACATTGATCATGTAGTTGGTAATGTTGATTGGGATGAAATGAATATTTGGTGCAAGTTTTATCAAGAGGTAATGGGGTTTGCTCAGATAATATCATTTGACGATAAGGATATTTCTACAGAATATACTGCCCTTATGAGTAAAGTGATGAGTAATGGTAATGGAAGAATAAAATTTCCAATTAATGAACCTGCAGATGGGATTAAAAAGTCTCAAATTGAAGAGTATCTTGACTTTTATAATGGGCCTGGTGTACAACACCTTGCGTTAGCAACTGACAATATTGCTGAAACTGTCAAAGAAATGAAAGAAAGAGGTGTGGAATTTTTATATGTGCCCGAAACATATTATGATGACTTGCTGGAAAGAGTTGGAGAGATAGATGAAGACTTAAATACTTTAAAAGAACATGGTATTCTTATTGACAGAGATGAAGAAGGCTATTTATTACAAATTTTTACAAAGCCAGTTTTAGACAGACCGACTATGTTCTTCGAGATTATTCAAAGAAAAGGGGCTCAATCATTTGGTAAAGGAAATTTTAAAGCGCTTTTTTCAGCAATTGAAAGAGAGCAAAAAAATAGAGGAACCTTGTAACATACTTTTAACAAAATATATTTGGAACTCAATAGCGTAACAGAAAAACTCCCAAAGTATTTACATAAGTTTATTGTCAAACAACCTTATGAGGAATACACTGCACAAAATCAAGCAGTTTGGAGATATGTTATGAGATTAAACATTAACTCCTTAAAAAACATTGCTCACGATTGTTATATTGATGGCCTAAAAAAGACAGGTATTGATTCTGATCAAATACCTGAGATGGAGGGAATGAACAGAATTCTTAAAGAGATTGGATGGGCTGCTGTTGCTGTAGACGGGTTTATTCCTCCAAACGCATTTATGGAGTTTCAATCATATAACGTTTTAGTTATTTCATCTGAAATAAGAACAATAGATCACATAAAGTACACGCCAGCTCCAGATATAATTCATGAAGCAGCTGGTCATGCTCCAATTATTGCTAATCAAGAATATTCTGAATATTTAAGAAGGTTAGGTGAAATTGGCAGCAAAGCAATTTCTTCTCCAAAAGATGAAGAAATGTATGAGGCTGTTAGGCTTTTATCTATTTTAAAAGAAAACCCCAACTCAAGTAAAGAAGACATTGATAGTGCCAATAATAATGTTAATCGACTGCAAAATGAAATGTCAGAGCTTTCAGAAATGGCAAAAATTAGAAATCTTCACTGGTGGACAGTTGAATACGGATTAATAGGTGATATAAATAATCCTAAAATATATGGGGCGGGACTGCTTTCATCTATTGAAGAGAGTCAAGCTTGTCTTGAAAAAGGGGTAAAAAAAATTCCCTACTCAATTGATGCGGCAAATATAAATTTTGATATTACAAAGGCTCAACCTCAGCTATTTGTAATTCCAGACTTTTCAAAACTCAGTTTTGTTTTAGAGGAGTTTGCAAATACAATGGCTATTAGAACTGGAGGGGTCAAAGGGGTTAGAAAGTTAATTGATTCCAAAAAAATGGGGTCAATAGAGTTAAGTACTGGGATTCAAATTTCTGGTTATTTTTCCAGCATGATTCAAAAAAACAATGAGCCTGTTTATTTTAAGACAAAGGGAGAAACAGCTATTTCAATAAATGGAATAGAACTAATTGGTCATGGCAAAGAGTCACACCCTAATGGTTTTGGTAGCCCAATCGGAAAACTAGATGGTATAAATATGTCCATTGAGGATATGTCTCCAAAAGATTTAGAGATATATGGAATAATTGAAGGAAAGGAAACAACGCTTAACTTTGAAAGTGGCGTAAAAGTAAAAGGAAGGATTATCACGGGTAAAAGAGACTTACAGGGTAAAATAATTTTGATTTCTTTTGAAGATTGTACAGTAACTTTTTTAGATCAAGTATTGTTTAAGCCGCACTCAGGCATTTATGATATGGCTGTAGGCGAAAGCATAAAATCAGCTTTTGCTGGACCAGCGTCTCCAGAATCCTTTAACGATGTTTACTCAATTTCTAACAAAAAAACTACTAAGATAGTTTATTCTAAATCTGAACAATATTTACATGTTCTCTACGAAAAAGTAAGAGCTCTAAGAACTAATAAATCATTAGATAAAGAACTTATGTCACAAATATTTGACGAAGTACAAACAACTTATCCTAAGGAATGGCTAATTTTACTTGAACTATTTGAAATAGCCTATATAAATAAAGTTGATTTAGCTACAGAAATTCAGCTGCAGCTTGCCAAACTAAAAGAAAACAAAGATCTTGAACAATTAATTTGTGATGGGTTAGATTTAATTAAAAAAAATTGATTTATGCAAACTTGGATTGAAACTGATAAAAACTCTGATTTTAGTATATACAACTTGCCTTTTGGAGTTTACTCAATTGAAAATAAAAATAAAAAAATTGGAGTAGCTATTGGAGATCTGATTTTAGACTTAGGGGCTGTCAATGAATTAGGAGTTTTTAATGAATTGAATATTGACTCAAATATATTTGTCTCAAACTACCTCAACGATTTTATTTCTTTAGGTAAAAAAACTACCGTCAAGGTAAGGGAAATTATCCAAAAAGAACTTTGTAACGTGTCCTCTGTTTTAAGAAAAGACAATTCTTTATTTATAAAACAAAAAGATGTAACTATGCACATGCCAGTAAAAATTGGTGATTATACAGATTTTTACTCGAGTATTGAGCATGCAACTAATATTGGCACGATGTTTAGAGATCCTAAAAATGCTCTACTTCCCAACTGGAGACACCTCCCTGTTGGATATCATGGCAGATCTTCTTCAATTATTCTAAGTGGACAAGACATCTATAGGCCAAAAGGTCAAGTAATGCTGAATGATAACGTAGCCCCATCTTTTCAAGAGTCCGTAAGAGTAGATTTTGAGTTGGAAATGGGGTTTATTATTGGAAAGAGCACTCATTTAGGAGAGTCTGTATCAACTAATGAAGCTGAAGATTTTATTTTTGGAAAAGTATTATTTAATGATTGGTCAGCTAGAGATATTCAAAAATGGGAGTATATTCCATTAGGGCCTTTTTTAGCTAAAAGTTTTGCTTCATCTATTTCTCCCTGGGTCGTAACATTAGAGGCTCTTGAGCCATTTAAAACTACTGGGCCAAAACAGGAGCCAAAAGTTCTACCACATTTAGAAACAAAAGGAGCAAAAAATTATGATATAAACCTAGAGGTGTTAATCCAAGCTGATAAAGAAAATGAAAAAACAGTGAGTAAATCAAACTTTAAATTCATGTACTGGAATATGTGTCAGCAATTAGCTCATCACACAAGTAATGGTTGTAATTTAAACGTAGGCGATATGATGGCCTCTGGAACTATAAGTGGAAAAGACGCTAACTCTTATGGCTCCATGCTTGAATTATCATGGGCTGGGTCAAAGCCAGTGAGTTTAAATAATGGTGATTCTCGAAAGTTTATTAATGATAATGACACGGTTATAATGAGAGGGTATTGCCAAAAAGGACCGATGAGGGTTGGTTTTGGTGAGGTAAAAACTAAATTGCTAAAATCTCTTTAAATTACTGATATGAAAAATATAAAATCTATAGATCCTATTAATCTGGAAATAAAAGAACTTCATAAAATACTCTTATCCTCAATTGCACCCAGACCTATTGCATTTGCAAGCACAGTAGACAGTAATGGTAATGTAAACTTAAGTCCATTTAGCTACTTTAATGTTTTTAGTTCAAATCCCCCTATATTAATTTTTTCACCTTCCAGAAGAGTCCGAGACAACACCACTAAACATACATTAGAAAATGCAATTGAGACCAAGGAAGTTGTGATAAATGTAGTTAACTTTCCAATTGTCGAGCAGATGTCAAAATCTAGTATAGAATATGAAAAAGGTGTTAATGAATTTATTGAAACTGGATTAACTCAAGTTGAATCGTTGTTAGTTAAACCCCCACGAGTTTTAGAGTCTCCTATTTCTTTTGAATGTAAGGTTCAAGATATCGTTTCCCTTGGTGAATCTGGAGGAGCAGGTCAATTGATAATAGCTAAAGTTGTTCAAATTCACATTGACAAAAAGTTTTTAGACAAAAACGGAGATATTCTCAGCGAAAAGTTAGATTTGGTTGCGAGAATGGGTGGGGACTGGTATACTAGAGCTACTAAAGAAAGCATGTTTAAAATTCCTAAGCCTTAAAATTGGAAGAGAAAATTAGATTAATTTGGGACTTTAGAGGCCCTGACTGCAAAAAGATAGCTAAGCATTACAAAATTCATTTATCTGAGTTTTTGAACACAAATAATTCTGTATATTTTGATTTTGAAGATGAAAAAATAACTGAACATCATCACATAGTGTATTTCACAGTCCTTAAAAGCAGTATGAAGAATTTTAGAGACAAGCTTAAGCCAAACCGAGGAGAAATTGCTACATAAGATTAGAATATATAAAAATGATACGAAAAGCAAATTCTAGTGACTTAAGTAAACTTTTACAAATAACAAGGTCATGTGCTAGGGCAATGGAATTAAAAAACATCTTTCAATGGAATGATGGTTACCCAAGCTTGTCTGCATTTGAAAATGATATTATTAATAATTGGCTGTATGTAATTATTAATGATAAAGAAATAATTGGCTGTATTTGTATTTCTGATTTTATGGACAAAGAATACGAGTCTGTTAAATGGCTCACTAAAAATGATAATAATATCTATATTCACAGGCTTGCTGTGACCCCAACTCATCAAAGAATGGGCTATGCTCAAGAAATGATGTCTTTTGCTGAAGATTTTGCCAGAGAAAATAAATATCTTTCAGTTCGATTAGATACTTTTTCCAAAAATGTTAATAATCAAAATTTTTATCAAAAAAGAGGCTATAAAAAATTAGGAAATATTTTTTTTCCTAATCAAAGTGAATCTCCTTTTTATTGTTATGAGCTTATATTATGAAGTTATTAAAATATAGTGAAATAAATAAGCTTGCTATACCAGCTTTGATTTCTGGAATCGCAGAACCAATTCTTTCAATAACCGACACAGCTATTGTTGGAAACGTAAATTACAACGCAATGGAAGCGCTAGGCGCTGTAGGAATTGTAGGAACTTTTCTTTCAATGTTAGTTTGGGTTTTTGGACAAAAAAGAAGTGTAATTGCTTCAATAGTTGCCCAAGCAATCGGCGCTAGAAAGATTGACGAAATTAAATCTCTGCCTTCACAAGCTATTTTTATAATTTTACTTATGAGTCTGGTAATTATTGGTATAACTTATCCGTTTGCTGAAAATTTATTTAGTTTTTATAATGCGTCGGGCTTAATCTTAGACTACAGTGTAGATTATTATAAAATAAGGGTTATTGGAATTCCTTTTACCCTAATTACAATAGGGGTTTTTGGTGTTTTTAGAGGGCTTCAAAACACAATTACTCCAATGGCAATTGCATTAGTGGGAACTTCATTAAATATAGTATTAGATATAATATTAGTTTATGGAATAGAAGGCATATTAAGTCCTATGCATATTTATGGAGCGGCTTACGCTAGTGTAATTGCTCAAGTAACAATGGCTGGGTTAGCTGTCTTTTTATTATATAAAAAAACAAAGATTACATTGCAATTTAGTCTTCCCTTTAATAAAAAGATAAGAGATTTCTTGTCAATGTTCTTAGATTTAATCATCAGAACATTAGCTCTAAACATTGCTCTATATTTTGGCAGCTCATTTGCAGCAAAATATGGCGATGAATTTATTGCAGCCTATACTATTGCTATTAATTTATGGTTTCTCGGAGCTTTTATAATAGATGGATACTCCAGCGCTGGTACAATTCTGTCAGGAAAATTCTTTGGTGAAAAATCATATAATAAACTAATTGAGCTTTCATATAAACTCAGCTTAATTGGAATATTTTTAGGGATATCGATATTTGCTATTGGTATGATCTTTTACGGCTACTTAGGGATAATATTTACTAAAGAACAAATAGTTTTAGTCGAGTTTTATAATGTTTTCTGGATAGTTTTAATAATGCAGCCTTTATGTGCTGTAGCATTTATTTTTGATGGAATCTTTAAAGGATTAGGATGGATGAAAAAACTTAGAAACGTACTACTGTTTTCTACCTTTATTGTTTTTATACCAACATTATTAATTACAGATAGTTATGGCTACAAATTAGAAGGAATCTTTTTGGCATTTACACTCTGGATAATTGCTAGAGGTGTTCCATTAATCATTAAATTCTATAAAACATGTGTTCCACTTGTTCAAAAAATGTAAATTTGAATAAAAATTAATTAAATGTCTACAATAAGAATTACCAAACGATTTTCATTTGAAGCAGGCCACGCTTTATATGGCTATGATGGAAAATGTAAAAATCTTCATGGACACAGCTATAAATTATCTGTTACTGTAATTGGTACTCCAATTACGGATAAAACAAATCCAAAATTTGGGATGGTAATTGACTTTACAGATCTAAAAAGAATTGTAACCGAAGAGATTGTAGATAAGTTTGATCATGCGACTATTTTTAACAAAAACACTCCACATGTAAAACTTGCTAAAACTCTAAAAGGCGAAGGTCACAATGTGCTTTTAGTTGACTATCAGCCAACTACCGAGTGCATGGTAACTGATTTTGCAAGAAAAATCACAAAAAGGCTGCCGATTAATTTAAGATTACATTCATTAAAATTACAAGAAACTGAATCATCTTATGCTGAATGGGTTTCAACTGACAATAATTAAAATCTTTAAAATTGATAATTTTACAAAAAAATAAAAAAATATATTTTGCTTCTGACAACCATCTTGGAAATCCCAGTTTTCAAGAGACTATCAGTAGAGAGAAGAAATTTGTTTCTTGGCTTGACGAAATAAAATCTGATGCACAAGCTATTTTTTTACTTGGAGATTTATTTGACTTTTGGTTTGAATATAAATCTGTTATACCTAAAGGGTTTGCTAGGACATTTGGAAAGCTAGCAGAGCTTTCAGATATGGGGATTCAAATTCATTTTTTTGTTGGAAATCATGACTTATGGGTCAGAGATTATTTTAAAGAAGAACTCAACATTGAAGTTCATTTTAACCCAAAAGAATTTATTTTAAATGACAAAAAGTTTTTTTTAGGTCACGGAGATGGCCTTGGGCCTAAAGACAAGTCTTTTAAACGACTAAAAAAGATATTTACTAATCCTTTTTATCAATTTTTGTTTAGATGGATTCATCCAGACATTGGAATTCCATTTGGCCAATATTTATCTCAAAAAAATAAAAAAAAATCAATCAAAAGTGATTTAATTTTTAAAGGCAATGATGAAGAGTGGTTAACCAAATATTGTAAACACAAATTAGAAAAAAATCATTACGATTATTTTGTTTTTGGGCACCGACACTTACCGTTAGATATCAAATTATCGAAAACATCAACTTATTTTAATTTAGGAGACTGGATAAGTCATTTTACCTATTGCTCGTTTGATGGTAAGGATATGAAATTGTTAAAATACTAAGTATTTTTTTCATCTTCAGTAAGGTCAAGTTTTCTAAAGCTTGGAGATACAAAAGCTGTTGCTACGGCAGTTAATACTGTAATGGACCCTCCAAAAACTACAGCGGTAACCGTTCCCATTAATTTTGCTGTTAAACCACTTTCAAAAGCCCCTAGTTCATTTGAAGATCCAACAAAAATAGAGTTTACAGAGGCTACTCTTCCTCTTAAGTGGTCTGGAGTTTTTAGCTGCAGAATAGTTTGCCTTATTACCATAGAAATTCCATCAGTTAATCCGTAAATAAATAGAGATAAGACGGATATCCAAAACAGGGAAGAAAGTCCAAATGTGATTATAGATATCCCAAATGCAAATATTGCAATTAATAATTTACTTCCTGCATTTTTAGTAATAGGAATATATGCTGCAATAAACATTGTAATTAAAGATCCAACAGCTGGGGTAGCTCGTAAAACTCCAAACACTTCAGAAGGTTCCATGCCTGCTGGGATTTCAATTATTTCAGTTGCGTAAATAGGCAATAACGCTATTGCACCACCAAATAATACTGCGACCATATCTAAAGTAATTGCGCCTAAAATAGCCTTTGAGTTATACACAAAAGCAACACCTTCTTTAAGACTTGTAAAAATATTTTCACCAATCTTAGGATTTAAAATTGGTTTTCTTTTGATAAATAAAAGTATTAATAAAGAAAGTACGACTCCTGCCAAGACTACTCCCATAGATGTATTAACTCCAACCCAATGAATTGAAAATCCTGCAAATGCTGGGCCTAAAACAACACCCATTTGCCAGATTGAACTGCTCCAAGTTGCTGCATTAGCATAAGTCTTTTTAGGTACTATAAGAGCTACTAATGAAAAAATAGTAGGACCAAAAAAAGCTCTTATAAAGCCACCTATAAAAACCAATAAATAAATTAAATAAAGAGTCGTTTGACTTGAGAATATTTCTTTTGCATCAGAGCTTGTTACTAAATAAAAGCCTAAACTGACAAAAAGAAATGCTATGATACAATAAATCAATAAATTTCTTTTTTCTTTTTGATCAACAATATGTCCAGCAAAAAGAGCCATTGAAACTGCCGGAACAACCTCCATCAGGCCGATTAAACCCAAGGACAATGGGTTTTTTGTGATTTCCCAAACGAGCCATTCAACAATAATAAACTGCATAGACCAAGAAAAAACTAATATAAACCTAACAACTAAAAAGATGTTAAATTCTCTAAATCTTAGAGCTGAATATGGGTCTACTTTAATATTTTTATTAATCATTACTTTTTATATCTAACAATTTTAACTGAACAGATTTTACTCCATTCCAGTTATTTTCATCAATATTAAATGCTGCTTTAAATTGAGCTTTATTTTTTACTAAAGATAACTTATCTCCTAATCCAAACGCTATAGCTTTAAAACTATCTGAATTATCTTGCCTTAAGCACAACTTTAAATGTTTACCCTCTTCACCAACTGTCTTACAATATCCTGTATCATTTAAGTTGTCGGACCAAAAAACAGGCTGTTTGTTTGATGGCCCAAAAGGGGCAAATTGTTTTAATATTCTAAAAAACTTTGGTGTTATTTCTGAAAATTGAATTTTTTCTTCTACAGTAATTGTTGGGATTAACATTTCCTTTTTAATAGTTTTTTTAACATGTTTTTCAAAACTAGTCTTAAAGGCTAAATAATTTTCTGGCTTCAAGGTAAGTCCAGCGGCATATTTGTGACCACCAAATTGAATTAAGTGCTCTTTACAAGATTCAATTGCATTATAGACGTCATAACCTTTTACAGATCTAGCCGAAGCCGCTAAAACATCATTACTTTTTGTAAAAACTAAGGTTGGCCTGTAATATTTTTCAATCAATCTAGAGGCTACAATACCTATAACGCCTTTATGCCAATCTTTTTTAAATACCACAGTTGTAAAATCTTTTTGTTCTTGATTGTTCTCTATTTGTTTTAATGCTTGACTAGTTATAAGTTGATCTAAACCTCTTCTCTCTAAATTAAAATTGTCAATTTCTTTAGAAAAAGAAATAGCATTATCAAAGTTTTCTTCTAAAAGTAGTTCAACAGCATTATTTCCGTGTTTAATTCTTCCCGCAGAATTAATTCTAGGCGCTATATAAAATGAAACCTCACTTAGAGTTATTTCAGGCTTGTTAATACCTCTAATAATTGCTTTCAAGCCAATAGTTGGAGAGAAGTTTATGACTTTTAAACCAAAATAGCAAAGTGTTCTGTTTTCTCCAATTAAAGGAACAAGATCTGCGCCAATTGCCACTGCTACTAAATCTAAATAGTTTTCAATATTTGACTCCCAATCGTCCTGAGTAATATCTAACGCCTGAATTAATTTAAAACCAATACCGCATCCACATAGATACTTAAATGGGTAACTGCAATCACCCCTTAAAGGATTTAACACAGCAATTGCGTCTGGAATAACTGATTCTGGTTTGTGATGATCACAAATTATATAATCTATATTTTTATTATTCGCATAAGAAATTTTATCTACTGCCTTAATTCCACAGTCTAAAGCTATCACTAAACTAAATTCATTATCTGCAGCATAATCAATAGATTGATATGATATTCCATAGCCCTCATCATATCTGTCTGGAATATATGTGCTAACTTGATTTGTTGAGTTATTTCTTAAAAACTTACATACTAAAGCAACAGAAGATGTTCCATCAACATCGTAATCTCCATAAATTAATATCTTTTCATCATTTGATATAGCCTCTAAAATTCTCTTTACGGCTTTATCCATATCCTTCATTAAAAAAGGATCATGAAGATGATCTAAAGATGGTCTAAAAAAAGTTTTAGCATCTTCAAATGATTTTATATCTCTAGAAACAAGCAAAGAAGCTGTTGTGTTACAAACATTTAACTGCTTAGATAAGATTTTAATTTCTTTTTTTGAATCAGCGCTATTAACTTCCCAGTACATTATTTAATATTATGAAAATGAGATGATGTATTTACCTCTGCAAATTTTCTGAACATCTCCATAACTCCACAATATTTAGTAACTGAGAGTTCTACTGCTCTATTAATTTTTTCTTCGTTTAAATTAGAGCCGTAAAAATGGTATTCCAAATTAACTTTTTTATAATACTTTGGATGTTCATTTGTTAATTCTGCAGATGTATTCATTTTAAAATCAGTAAGCTTAATTTTCATTTTTTCTAAAATTGAAATAACATCTAAGCCTGAACATCCAGCAAGCGAAGAAAGCATCAAAACCTTTGGGCCTGAAATGTTATCATCCTTATTTGCTCCAGAACCAAGGGTTAAAGTAGATTCGTTTGGATTTAAGGATTCAAATATTAAATCGCCCTTCCATTGTGTTGTGATTTTATCATCCATAATTTATTTTTGTCTTTGTATTATTATTACTATTTCACCTTTTGGCTTGTTTTTAATAAAGTGCTCCTCTAGTTCTTTTGAAGTTCCTCTAAGCGTTTCTTCAAACAGTTTTGAAATTTCTCGAGAGATAGACAAGTGAGTTTTAGGGCCCATATATAATGAGATGTCTTTTAAGGTCTTTAGAAGTTTATGTGGAGACTCATAGATAATAATTGTTCTTTGTTCGTCTGCTAATTTTTTAAATCTAGTTTGTCTTCCTTTTTTTACTGGAAGAAACCCTTCAAATATAAATTTATCGTTTGGAAACCCTGAGTTTACTAAAGCAGGAATTAATGCAGTAGCTCCTGGCAAGCAATCAACTTCAATTTGATTGTCAACACATTCCCTTACTAATAGGAACCCTGGATCTGAGATTGCTGGAGTTCCTGCATCACTGATCATGGCAATGTTAATACCAGACTGAAGTTTTTTTATTACACTTTCTAACACCCTATGTTCATTATGCATGTGATATGAAGTCATTGGAGTTTTAATTTCATAATGATTTAATAGTTTACCAGAGGTCCTTGTGTCTTCAGCCAAAATTAAATCTACTTCCTTAAGTGTTTCAATAGCCCTAAAAGTAATATCTTTTAAGTTTCCTATAGGAGTTGGCACAATATATAATTTACTCATGCTTTATATTTATTAAAAACTTTTTAAGATATTATTAAATTGATGATTGATTTTTGATAAATTTACTTTCTCAATCTTTTTTGAAAAGAAAACTTAACTAATAATAAAATTACAAAATGTTTCTTGAAAATACTTTGAAATATGATAAACAATTTGGATGGATTGAAGTGATCTGTGGTTCAATGTTTTCTGGAAAGACAGAAGAACTAATTAGGCGATTAAAAAGAGCAAAATATGCAAACCTTAAGGTTGAGATTTTCAAACCCAATGTAGACATAAGATATGAAGATGATATGGTTGTTTCTCATGACGAAAATGAGATAATGTGTACCCCGGTTCCTGCAGCTGCAAATATTCCAATATTAGCTGACGGTTGTGATGTAATAGGTATTGATGAAGCTCAATTTTTTGATGATGAAATTGTAAATGTATGTAATTTTTTAGCTAACAAAGGGGTTAGGGTTATTGTAGCAGGTTTAGACATGGATTTTAAAGGTAATCCATTCGGACCAATGCCAAATCTAATGGCCACTGCAGAGTTTGTAACAAAGGTTCACGCAATTTGCACAAGAACCGGTGGGTTAGCCCATTACAGCTACAGAAAAGCTGAAAATGATAACTTAGTTTTACTTGGCGAAACAAATGAATACGAACCATTAAGTAGAGAGGCGTATTTTAAAAAGCATCAATCAAAAATAAATGACATAAAAGTAACAGATGCTGAACAAATTATAACAACTAAAGATGTCTAAAAGTCAAGGAACCTTTATAGAAGTAAATTTAAGTTCACTAAAGCACAATTTCGATTATATTAAATCACTAATTTCTAAAAAAACAAAAGTCCTTGCAGTTGTAAAGGCGTATGCTTACGGAAGTAACCCTGTTAAAATAGCAGCTTTCCTTGAAAAATTAAAAGTAGACTATTTTGCTGTTGCTTATACTTCTGAGGCCGTAAAACTAAGAGAGTTTGGGATAAAAAAACCTATCCTGGTTTTTCATCCTCAAGCAGAAAATTTAAGTACTATAATAAAGCACAATTTAATACCAACTTTGTATTCCTTTAAAATGCTAGAATTCTTTAAGGATATTGTTAGCAGGAAAAAAGTTAAAAACTACCCCGTTCATTTAAAAATAAACACTGGGTTAAATAGAATAGGCTTTAGTACACAAGACGTAAATCGATTAATAAACTCAATTAACAATGATAATTTCATTAAAGTAGATGGAATATATTCACATTTATCATCAAGTGAAGACAAGCTAGAATTTGATTTTACTCAAAAGCAAATTTCTCTATTTACAAAGACATTTAAAAAAATAATAAAAAATATTAGTGATAAGCCTTTAGCACATATTTGTAACACATCTGGTGTTATTAATTTCCCTGATGCTCATTTTGATATGGTCAGATGTGGTATAGGAATTTATGGGTTTTCAAATAAATTAACCAAAATTAAAAGTCTAATCCCTGTAGTTAGTTTAAAGTCTTCAATTTCCCAAATTCATTTGATAGACAAAGGGGAAAGTGTCGGATATAACAGGTCGTATATTGCTGAAACAACTAAAAAAATCGGCACAATACCTTTAGGTCATGCAGATGGAATTTCTAGGCTTTATGGAAATAATAAAGGTTTTGTTTACATAAAAAATAAAAAAGCGCCAATAATAGGAAATGTCTGTATGGATATGTTAATGGTAGACATCTCTAAAATTAATTGCGAAGAGGGAGATGAAGTTATTATTTTTAATGAAAAATACAGTGCTGAAGAATTAGCTGAGTCTGTTGGTACTATTTCTTATGAACTATTAACTGCTCTATCACATAGAATTGAAAGAAAATTTATAAATTAATTAAATGAAGGTAGCGATCATAGGTGCAACTGGTTTAGTTGGGTCAGTATTATTATCAATAATAAAGGAAAGAAAGTTTCCCTTTACAGAATTAATTTTAGTAGCATCTAAAAGAAATGTTGGCAAAAAAATTAATTTCAGTGGAGAAAGCTATGAAATTATTGGTTTAGATGCAGCTCTTAAATTAAAACCAAATATTGTTCTTTTTTCTGCTGGAAGCGATTTGTCAATTGAATGGGCACCTAAGTTTAGTTTAGTTGGATCTACAGTAATTGATAATTCATCGGCATGGAGAATGGATTCATCAAAAAAATTAATTGTTCCGGAAATTAATGCTAGTTTACTGTCAAAGAAGGATAAAATTATAGCAAATCCTAATTGTTCAACCATTCAATTGGTGATTGCTCTTTCTGAATTACATAATAAATTTAATATTAAACGATTAGTTATTTCTACTTATCAATCAGTCACAGGAACTGGAGTTAATGCGATAAATCAGCTTGAAGGGGAAATACTGGGAGAAGAACCAGAAAAAAATTATCCGTACAAAATTTATAAAAATGCAATTCCTCATTGTGACTTTTTTGAAAAAAATGGATACACAAAAGAAGAGATGAAATTAGTAAATGAAACCAAAAAAATTCTTTCTGATGATTCAATTTTAATTACAGCAACCGCTGTCAGAATACCTGTTATGGGAGGCCATAGCGAGGCTGTTAATGTAGAGTTTAGTAATCCCTTTGAAATTAATGATGTATTAAAAACATTAAAAAACACAAATGGAGTAACTGTTCAAGATGATATTAATCAAAATTTATATCCAATGCCTTTAACTTCAGAAGGGAAAGATGATGTTTTTGTTGGTAGAATAAGAAGGGATTATTCAAAAAAGAATGCATTAAATTTATGGATTGTAAGTGATAATCTTAGAAAAGGAGCCGCCCTTAACGCCGTACAGATTGCAGAACATATAATTGCCAAAAAACTCTTGTAGTTATTAAAACACTCTTATTAAAATTTAGCTAGAAAAGGATTTTGTATATTAACTATATTATTTTTTAATCAATCTTAATTGAAAATCAACTCTTAATGATTTAATTCTACGGTATGAGGAAATTTTTCATGATTATTTTATTAATTCTTGGGTTTCAATCTAATATTCATTCACAAGAAAATAATGAAACGTTTACGATATATTTAGTTAGACACTCAGAAAAAGATTTATTTTCTAGTAATTCTACAGACCCACCTTTAACCAAGTGTGGCAAGCAGAGATCAGAAAACCTAAGTACATTTTTAAAAGATGTAAATCTTGATGTTATATACAGCACTGATTATAATAGAACTAAAAACACAGCATTGCCCACGTCAATTGCTAAAAACATTGTAACTAAAGAATATGATGCTCAAGATTTAGAGGGGTTTTCGAAATTCTTAAAAGATAAGAAACAAAATGCTTTAGTAGTTGGGCATAGCAATACTACAGGAGTTTTAGCTGGGCTTTTAGTGGGTCAAGAAATTGGAGCTTTTGATTTAAATATTTATAATCGAATTTATCAAGTAGTAATTTACAATAACCAAGGTCGTCTTCATTTGTTAAATACAGTTTTTAATTGTGTTGATTAACCATAAAAGCTAATAAACTAATTTAACATTTTTACATGAATCTTTCCGTTTATTGTAATGGAGAGCAAAACATTTGTATCTTAGTGCATCATCTTAAAAATATACAAAGTTTTCAATAATGAATAAAAAGTTTTTTTTATCAATTCTTTGTTTAATCTCTTTCCATATTTATTCTTCTGCCCAAAACGTAGAAATTGATAATTACTCTGTAAACAACTTAGGTCAAGTACAACTGTCAATACAAGCTGAAGCTGGTAAATATTATGTGCTTCATGCCCAACACAGTCCAACATTTAACTGGGCAGTGTCAATCACAATAGGTGTCAATGGTACCATGATAATTTCAGAGTCTGGCGCAGCATACCCATTAGAAAACTACACAATTACAGAACATGACATGGGAAATCCTGATGACTATGACGGGGATGGAATAGATGATATTACTGAGTTTAATAACATGCCTACTGATGGGCCTCTTAATTTCGCAGAAGCGATTGATTTTATTGATGGAGCTACTTCAATACCAGATGCTGAAACATTTATGAGTTTAGCCACAGTCAATAATGTTGGCTGGGCTCCTTTTCTCGATGATCAGTTGTATGTTAAGTTCGGAATACTGGATAGAGACACTTCTGAACCAAAGGTATACTTTATTAATAGCAACACATACACGATACATGCAAGCTTTTGGAATGGAATAGACGCTACTGTTAATGGAGATGACAGCTCTGGAGAAATAGTTTTTAATCCTAACGACATCCTTCCGAGTGGAATTATTGGGACCTACTCATTCAATTTTTCTTTTGGAGATGCTTATAATTTTGAAGACACTCAAAGAACCTATGAATTATTAGCAGCTAGCATGCCTTTTCTACAAAATAACATGAATCATTTTATAGGACAATCTTCTGAAAACAATCACATCAGCAATTACGCAGAAGATTTTATAGATTCTAGAATAGATGTAGTTTTAGAAACTGATGTTTTTGCTGAAGTTAATTATGTTCCTTTTCACGAAGCAGAAGGGTATGGATTCTTTAGACATATGCAAGATCTTAATGAAACCCCAGGCAGTAGAGATATTGTTCTTTACGATGCATTGCCTAATTCTTTGCCTAGAGTCGGAGGAATAATTACCTCAGTGATGCAAACTCCACTATCACATGTTAACTTAAGGGCTATTCAAGATAATGTTCCAAATGCATATATAGCCGACCCATTATCAAATAATGCAATATCAAGTCTTTTGGGAAACTACATTTATTATAAAGTTGAAAGTGAACAGTTTGAAATAAGAGAGGCTACTTTAGCTGAAGTTAATGAATGGTATGAAGATCTTAGGCCCACAGAGCCTCAGATTCCAATTCGTGATTTAAGTATTACAGATATAGTTCCATTAGACGATATTGAATTTGAGATGTCTACTGCATTTGGTGCAAAGTGCTCTAACGTTGCAACCATGAGAGATTTTGGATTCCCAGAGGGAACAATACCTGATGGTTTTGGCATTCCTTTTTACTACTACGATGAATTTATGCAATTCAACAATTTTTATCAAGAGGCACAAGTAATTTTAGAAAACCCTGTTTTTCATAATGATATCAACTTTAGAGTTGAACGTTTAAAACTCTTTAGAGAAGATATTAAAGCGGCACCTATGCCGCAATGGATGCTTGATGATTTACAAGCCATGCATGATGGTTTTCCTGAGGGAACTGCGGTTAGGGTTAGATCAAGTACTAATAATGAAGATTTGCCTGGGTTTAGTGGTGCGGGACTATATACCTCTAAAACTCAATATCCAGATGAAGGTCATATATCTAAATCTATCAAACAGGTTTATGCTAGTATGTGGAATTTTAGAGCCTATGAGGAAAGGGATTTTTATCGTGTTGATCATTTTATGGCAGCAATGGGTGTTTTATGCCATCTAAGCTTTCAAAATGAGCAATCAAATGGAGTGGGAATTAGCATTGATCCAATTTATGATACAGAAGATACTTTTTATTTAAATACTCAAGTTGGTGAATCGTTGATTACAAATCCAGAAGCAAACTCAGTCCCAGAAGAGATTTTACTTTATGAAGACCCTAATCAAGGGGGAGGTTACCTAGTTTTAAGGCTTTCCAACTTAGTTAATCCTGGAGAACTGGTAATGGATCAAGTTTATCTAGATCAAATGAGAGAGTATCTTTCTATAATTCATGATGAATTTGCAATTCTTTATGATGTTGTTGGAGCAGAGGGTTTTGCAATGGATATTGAATATAAAGTTACTGAAGAAGGCCAATTAATCATAAAACAAGCTAGACCATGGGTTTCGTTTTGGGCAGATATTACATCTGATTATGATTTAGGTGTTTCCGCAATTGCTAGCCCACAATCTTCTTCAAGTCTTGGAAGTGAAGAATTAGTAACAACAACAATTTCAAACAATGGCTTAAACGATATGACTGACTTTAACATTGAATTATTGGTAGATGGTCAGTTAATGGAAACTATTATTATAGATCAAACTATAGAACCATTTAGCGAAGCTGATTATCAATTTTCAGTACCTCAAGACTTTTCAAATATTGGAGACTATACAGTTACTTCAATTGTTAATCATATTAATGATGAATACGAAAATAATGACACTCTTAGTGTTGTTTTAAGAAAGGTTCACCTGTTAAATGGAGAAATTTCTCTTGGTGAATTAGAAGTTGTATGTGACGATATCGTTGAAGCAGAGGCTATAGTTTATAACCATGGAGAAGAAACTATAACTGAGCTTGAAATTGAAGTGATTGTTAATGATTTAAGCGTGAACATTATCGATGCAGAAGTAAATATCCCATTCGAACAAGAAGGAATAGTAACAATAGCTATTGATGACAACCTTCAGCAAAACAATAACATTACTCTTAACTTATTAGATATTAATGGCCAACAAGATGAAGATTTAAGCAATAATTCAGCTACTACTAGCGCAAGTCTAGATTCAAATTATGATATTATTACTCTACTGATTAATGCAGACGACTACCCTCAAGAAACATCATGGAAGCTTTTAGATGAAAGTAATCAAATCATTGCTGCTGGTGCGTTGGATAATGACACGGAGGTGTTTACTGAAGATATATGTGTTGACTATAGCTCTTGTTTCTCTCTTTATGTTTATGACTCTTATGGAGATGGAATTTGCTGTGGTTATGGATTTGGAGATTTTCTAATAATGGATTCATCTGATAATATTGTTCTTTCCAATAATGGTGAGTTTAACAACTTCGTTCAAGAAGTCTTTTGTCTTGATGAGTCGGGTTGTGAGATTACAGCCGACATTAATATATCTCCAGCAAACTCTACATTTGCCAATGATGGTGCGATAACGATTAACACAAATTCTGGCTTGAGTCCATTTCAATATAGTATAGATAATGGCCAAACATTTTTTGATTCTAATACTTTCAGCGATTTAACTCCTGGAGATTATGATGTGTTTGTTATGGGAGCTACAGGGATTTGTACGTTTGAAGAAACCGTTTCTGTTGGGGCTTGTGACTTTACTTCAGTTAATATAGTGGCTACTACAGCTTCTTCGGTAGTTTCAACAGACGGATCAATTGTCATCACTCCAACATCTGGTGAAGGTCCATATTTGTATAGTATTGATGGTGGGCAAAGCTTTGACACAAACAATGTCTTCTCTGGGCTTCCTATTGGCACATATAATATAGTTGTTCAAGACTCGGCACAAATATGCTTTTATGAAGAGAGTGTCCCACTTAGAATTGAAACAATGGTTATTAATGAAATTAATTATCGATCAATTGATTCTTTTAATCCTGATGACTGGATAGAATTATATAATCCAGAATCGACTGTAAAGGATATTTCAAATTGGAAAATTAAAGATGATAACGATTCACATGTTTTTGTAATTCCTGAAGGGACTCAAGTTGAAGCAAACGGATATTTAATTATCGTTAAAGATGAGGCTGATTTTACAACTGCATTCCCTGGTATACCTTATATTGGGGAGCTTGGGTTTGGGTTTGGAGGATCTGACGAAGTTAGATTATATACCTCTGACGACAAACTAGTTGACGAGGTAAAGTATGAGTCTGAGTCTCCTTGGCCTACTTGTGCATATGAAACTGGAAATACACTAGAATTAATTACTCCAGAATTAGATAATTCTTTACCAGAGAGTTGGAATTGCATTAATGAAAATGGCAGTCCAAATGCGGTCAATAGTAGTGGTTTATACATTGAGAATGTGACTTATAGCTTATTAAAAATATTTCCAAACCCTGTAAAAAACTCACTCTACATCTCAGGGGATACAAGTAGCTATAACATTAAAATTTATTCTCTTCTGGGTCAGCTCGTAATGGCTGCTTCAAATGTGGATGAAGTTGATGTCAGCTCGTTCGCTAAAGGAGTTTACTTAATAAAAATAAGTAATGAAAGCTCTACAACTACCAAACGATTTATAAAGTTATAAAGTCATTAAATTAAGTTTGCTAATTCAGACCCAACATTAGTACCTATTGCAACTCCCATTCCTCCTAGTCTAACCCCGCAGTAAACATTGTTAGAAAGTTGTTTTGTTATTGTAGTTTTTTTATTTCCAATACCCATAATGCCACTCCACCTTTGGTCAATTTCAAAATCGGTCTGAGGTAAAATAACTTCTCTTAGTAATTGCTCTAATTTAGATTGTACAGTATCTGTAACTCCAAACTCGTTTGTATTTTCTGCTTGAAAATCTAAATTCCGACCTCCACCCAATAAAATTCTATCATCAATATTCCTGAAATAATAGTAACCTTGTTGAAAGTGAAATGTTCCAATTACCTTTAAATTTTTAATAGGTTTAGTAATGAGAACTTGAGCTCTAGCTGGAACAACTTTTTCTTGAATTATTGACTCTGAAAATCCATTTGTTGCAATAAATAATTTATTACAACTTATGGTAAATTGATTTGTACAAACTTTAACTGATGGGCCAAGATCTTCAAAGTTCTCCACAAACACATTATTTATAACTCTAATGTTAGATTTATAAGCTTTACTTAAGAGCGCGTCCATCATTTTTCCAGTATCTATCTGCCCTTCAAATTTGTTGTGAATTATATCTTTTAAAGTGTTCTGAAAATTGAACTTGTTTTTGTTTAACTCAAATACTTTCCCATTGAATATTGGCTCGATGAGTTTATTGATATCATCAATTTTAGACAAAGAATTATGTAGCTTTTCTCTGTCGTCGTGTAAAAATATTTCATTTCCGCCTAACTCTTTATATTTAATCTGTTTGTCTCCCAAAAGATTTCTCAACCTGCTTAATCCGGAAACTCTTTTTTGTATTAATTCATAAACCTCCAAAGGACTGTGTGAGTCTAAGTCACTTATAATTTCTGTTAGACTTCCAAAACAAGCAAAGCCAGCATTTCTAGAACTGGCTCCATGAGGAATTAGCCCTTTTTCTAAAATAACAATTTTTGATTTTGGATATTTAACTCTAAGTTCTAAGGCGCAGTTTAACCCAACAATTCCGCTACCGACAACGACAAAGTCAATGTTAGAAAGCCAAGTTTTGTTTTCCCAGTAAGAGAATTTCATATAACCCTTATGTTATTAATTAGATTCTATTTCAAAATCTTCCATGAATTTAGTTGTGTACTTTCCTTCAATATATTGCGGATTATTCATAAGTTGTCTGTGAAAAGGAATGGTTGTTTTAATACCTTCAATTATAAACTCATCTAAAGCTCTTTTCATTTTGTTTATTGCCTCTTCTCTTGTTTGAGCAGTAGTAATAAGTTTTGCGATCATTGAATCATAATTTGGAGGGATTGAATACCCTGAATAAACATGAGTATCAAGCCTTACTCCGTGACCTCCTGGCAGGTGTAAGTTTGTAATTTTTCCAGGAGATGGTCTGAAATTGTTAAATGGGTCTTCTGCATTAATTCTACATTCAATTGAGTGCATTTGAGGAAAATAATTCTTACCACTAATTGGAACGCCTGCTGCAACTAATATTTGCTCTCTAATTAAATCAAAATTTATAACTTGTTCAGTAATGGGGTGCTCTACTTGTATTCTAGTATTCATTTCCATAAAATAGAAGTTTCTGTTTTTATCTACTAAGAACTCTACCGTTCCGGCACCCTCGTATTTAATAAACTCAGATGCTTTTACTGCAGCTTCACCCATCCTTTGTCTTAACTTATCGGTCATAAAAGGAGAAGGAACTTCTTCGGTTAACTTTTGATGTCTTCTTTGAATTGAGCAATCTCTTTCAGACAAATGACAAGCCTTCCCTTTTGAGTCACCAACAATTTGAATTTCAATGTGTCTTGGCTCTTCGATAAGCTTTTCCATATACATGTCGTCATTTCCAAAAGCAGCTTTTGACTCCTGTCTAGCAGAATCCCAAGCATCTTTTAAATCAGACTCATTCCAAACAGCCCTCATGCCTTTTCCTCCGCCTCCAGCTGTTGCCTTTAACATAACTGGATATCCAGTTTTTTTTGCAGTTTTTTTACATTCTGCAAAGTTTTCAATAATCCCATCACTCCCCGGTACGCATGGTACTCCAGCTGCCTTCATCGTTAATTTTGCAGTTGCTTTATCTCCCATTTTTGAAATCATATCACAAGAAGCTCCAATGAACTTAATATCATGTTCTTCACATATTTTCGAAAACTTTGCGTTTTCAGACAAGAACCCATATCCAGGGTGAATTGCATCGGCATTAGTAATCTCTGCCGCTGAGATTATATTTGAGATTTTTAAATAAGACTCACTACTAGGTGCTGGGCCTATACAGACTGCTTCATCTGCAAATTTAACATGTATGCTTTCAGCATCTGTTACTGAATAAACAGCCACAGTTTTAATTCCCATTTCCTTACATGTTCTAATTATTCTAAGAGCTATTTCGCCCCTGTTCGCAATTAATATTTTTTTGAACATAACTGTTTTTTTAATGTAAATTAACTGACTAAGATGGGTCGACTAAAAATAATGGTTGGTCAAACTCTACAGGAGAAGCATCGTCAATTAAAATTTTAATAATTTTCCCTGTTACTTCAGATTCTATTTCGTTAAAAAGCTTCATAGCCTCAATTACACATAAAACATCACCATCTGCTATTGACGAACCAACCTCAACAAAGTTTGATTTATCAGGCGATGGTTTTCTGTAAAAAGTTCCTATAATTGGAGATTTAATAGTAATATATTTTGAGCTTTCTTCCACTACTTTTGGAGTTTCCTCTTTTGTACTTGCTGGTTGAGGGATTTCAATTGCCGGGCTTTGTGCTATTGGCTGTTGTTGAACTGGTAGGGCCTGAACTATTGTTTGTTTTTGTCCTTTACCAGTCTTAATGGTGATTTTAACATCTTCCATTTCTAGTTTTACTTCATTTGCCCCTGACTTAGCAACGAATTTTATTAAATTTTGAATGTCTTTAATGTCCATAAATATATTATTTAGTTAATTATTGTTATAACTCCATTTAAAATAAATTGATCCCCAAGAGAATCCACCGCCAAAGGCAGCAAAAACGATTTTGTCACCTTTTTTTAATTTAGATTCGTAATCATAAAGAAGTAAAGGAATAGTTGCTGATGTAGTGTTCCCATACTTCTCAATGTTTACCATCACTTGGTTTTTTGAAAGATCTAGTCTATTTGCTGTAGCGTCTATAATACGTTGATTCGCTTGGTGAGCCGCTAGCCATTGAATGTCTTCTTTTTTAAGATTATTTCTTTTTAAAATTTTGGCAGAAACATCAGCCATATTAAAAACAGCATTTTTGAAAACTGTTTTACCGTCTTGCCTTATAAACTGATCTCCATTTTTTATAGCCTCATTGTCTGTGGGCAGGAATGAGCCTCCAGATTTTACTTTAAGAAAGTCTCTTCCTTTACCATCAGTTTTAAGTATTTCATCTTGCATTCCTAAGCCCTCATTATTTGGCTCAAAAAGTACAGCTCCTGCTCCATCTCCAAAAATTATACACGTTGCTCTGTCTGTGTAATCAATCATAGACGAATTTTTGTCAGCTCCAATAAGTAGTACTTTTTTGTAAGCACCAGACTCAATATATCTTGCAGCCACTGACATTCCAAAAAGAAAACTAGAACAAGCGGCGTCCATATCAAATGAAAAGGCATTTATTGCTCCAATTTGTGTTGCTGTGTATGAAGCTGTAGATGCAGCTTGCATGTCTGGCGTTGCTGTGGCGACAATAACTAGATCGATAGTTGTTGGGTCAATATTCTTTTTTGCTAGTAGATCCTTTGCTGCGTTTATTGCCAAAAATGATGAACCTAATTCATTTCCTTTTAATATTCTTCTCTCTTTAATTCCAGTTCGCGAAACTATCCATTCATCGTTAGTTTCAACCATTGATTCTAAAATTTTATTTGTAAGAACATATTCCGGAACATATCCTCCAACAGCGGTAATAGTAGCGTTTAAACTATTCATAAAAAAAAATCTATGACAAATGTGTATAAAAAAACTATAAAAACAAGCAAAAAAGAGCAAAAATTAGCAAAAACGGGCAAAAAACGAGTAAAAAAGGAAAAAAAAGTGGAAAAATGAACAAAAAAGCAGCAAAATTGATAAAATTATTATTTGTTAAAACAAAAAAAGAGCGCTCGTAGTTAAGAGCGCTCTTTTTGTAGAATAATAATTACTAAGCTTCTTCTACAGCAGAGTTGTCAATTAATACATTTCCTCTGTAATATAGTTTGTCTTCAAACCAATGAGCTCTGTGGTATAAATGCGGCTCACCAGTTGTTGGACAAGTTGCGATTTGAGCTTCTGAAGCTTTGTAATGGGTTCTTCTCTTATCTCTTCTTGTTTTTGAGATTTTTCTTTTAGGATGAGCCATAATTTATTTATTTATCTGTTACTATTTTTTTTAATTTTTCCCAACGAGGGTCAATTTCTCCTTTGTTTACTGAAACATTTTCTTTCGGACTAAGTTCATTTAACTTGTCTAAAACATCTGATTTTAAAGTCCCGTCAATAACTCCTGGATGAATCCTTTTTTGAGGAATTGAAAGAGCTATAAGTTCGTAAATGAATTGCTCAATATTAATTTTATGCTCGCTATGAGGTAAAATTAATATTTCTTCATTATCATTATTAAACTCTTGTCCAAACTTTACAACTAAATCAAAGCTATTATTAATCTCTTGCTCAAATATTTCATTAGAAATATCACAATTAACTTCAACAGAGCCTTTAGATTCAAAATTGAATTCTAATAAAGTAGTTTTCTTGACAAGTTTAACTTTAACTAACACGTTAATATTGTTAAAGTCAATAAAATCAATTTCTTGAAAGAACGTATTATCAATAGTATACTCGAAATCATGAAGTCCTAACTTTAATCCAACAAATTCAATATCGAAATCTTTATTAGGCTTCATTACAATTTATTTCGAGGGTGCAAATATATAAAAATTCTTTTTATGACTTAAACTTGCTGTTCTTTTTCTTTTTTGGTAATCTAAAAACTTTTAAGGCATTATTAGACAGTTCGTTTTCTTGATCTCTTGTTTTAAAAATTTCAATTGCTGAAAACAACGCTTTTTTAAATGATGTTTGATCTGCAATTCCTTTGCCTGCAATTTCAAAAGCAGTGCCGTGATCTGGTGATGTTCTAACTATGTCAAGCCCTGATGTATAGTTTACACCAGCTCCAAATGATAAAGTTTTAAAGGGGATTAAACCTTGATCATGATAAGCTGCGATGACTGCATCAAAATTTTTATAATTATCAGAGCCAAAAAAACTATCAGCAGCATATGGGCCATAAATTAATTTTCCAGATTGCTTTGCTAAATCTAAAGCAGGTTTTAAAATAGTATCATCTTCATTTCCTATTACACCATTATCTCCAGAATGGGGGTTAATTCCCAATACCGCTATTTTAGGTTTAGATATACTAAAGTCTATAATAAGTGATTTGTAAATGCCTTGGATTTTTCTTATAATCAAATCTTGGTCAATTAAGTCTTTGACAGAGCTTAGTGGAACATGTTCAGTAAGAAGTCCAATTTTTAAATTATTTGTGATCATAAACATTAGACTGTTTCCTTCAAAAACACTATCTAAATAATCAGTATGTCCCTTATAAGTAAACGATTCAGATTGTATAGCTTCTTTATTAATTGGAGCAGTGACCAAAACATTTAGTTTACTTGTTTTTATATCAGCAGCAGCAGATTTTAAGGACCTTACTGCTAATTCTCCAACTTTTAAATCACATTTTCCAAAATTAATTTCTTGCAAATAATTCCAAGGCTCAATTATATTTAGGCAATCTAATGACGCCTTTTCTGGAGAATTAATAATATTGATTTTAATATCAAAACCAAAATGAGACATAAAAAACCTTAGGTTCTTTGACGAGCAATAAACGATTGGTATACAGAATTCAAAAATTCTTTTATCATTGAAAGTTTTTAAAATAACCTCAGGGCCTATACCATTCATGTCTCCTATAGAAATCCCAACTTTTAGCTTTTTATTATTTTCCATCAAAATTCTAATATATCGTTTAATAATATTCAGTAAATTTAATCAATTAAAACCTACATAATAATGTTTACTGGAATAATTGAGAGTGTTGGAGTTATAAAAGCTATAAATTACGATAGATCAAATATTAATTTTTCTATTTCTAGTAGTTTGTCTAATGAATTAAGAATAGACCAAAGTGTTTCACACAATGGAGTGTGTTTGACGGTTGTAAGTACTGAAGAAGGGTCTTATACTGTAACTGCCATCAAGGAAACCTTGGACAAAACCAATCTAGGAAAACTTCAGTTAGGAGATAAGGTAAACTTAGAAAGGTGCTTAAAGGTAGGCGACAGATTAGACGGGCATTTTGTGCAAGGCCATGTTGATCAAACCGCAATCTGTACATATGTTGGTAATGAAAATGGGAGCTGGACATTTACATTTAAATATGACGATAAAAATAATAATATTACTATTGAAAAAGGGTCTATTACTATAAACGGTGTGAGCCTAACAGTAGTTAACTCTAAGAAATCAGAATTTAGTGTTGCAATAATCCCATATACTTTTGAAAATACTAATTTTAACAGCTTTTCAGTTGGGACATTAGTGAACTTAGAATTTGATGTTTTTGGAAAATATGTTACAAAGCTTTTTAACAAAAAATAGCTATTATTTGGCAATAAATAGCAAAAAATAACCAAAAATGGTCAAAAAAGACTTAAAAACTAGCAAAAATAGTAAAATAACAAAATCAAATTATTATATGTTTTTGTGCTTGTTTTTGATATATGCAGTATGTAATTCTCAATGTAATTCCGAAAAATCGAATCCTACAAAAATTGTTCTTATGGGTAACTCTATCACAGAACACTGGCAGACATACAGCCCTTTATTTTTTAAAGAAAATTCATTTCTTGTTAATAAAGGTATTAGTGGTCAAACTTCGGTTGAAATGTTGTCTAGGTTCCAAGAAGATGTAATTAAACAAAGCCCTAAGGCCGTTTATATTTTGGCAGGTATTAATGATATAGCCCAAAATTCTGGCTATATTTCTATAGATGATATTTCAAAAAACATCATTAAAATGGGGTTACTTGCTCAAAAAAACAAAATCAAGGTTGTCATATGCTCTGTATTGCCTGTAACAGAAATTATTTGGAATGAAAAAATTAAAAACGCAAATCAGAAAGTTATTGAATTAAATCAAAAACTGATTAATTCTTCAAAGAAAAACAACTTTATATATCTTGATTATTACAGTAAAATGAAAGAAGATTTAGGTTTGCTTACCTATGACGGGCTGCATCCCAACGAAAAAGGGTATGTAATTATGAGTTCAATTATAAAAAAGTCTATTGAAGAAATTATGAACAATTTTAACTAAATTTGAAAAAAAAACTATGAAAAAAATTTTAAAGTTTATTGGGCTGATTTTACTTGCAATCGTGTTTTACATTGGCTATTTAATAATGAATCCAGTTAGTCCTCTTGAAAAAGTTACTTTTGAGAACAATCAATTAACCTTTGAGGTTGAGTATAGCAGGCCTTTTAAAAATGACAGGCTGATTTTTGGTAATAAATCTGATGGTGCTTTGGTTCCTTTCGGTGAATATTGGAGAACAGGAGCTAATGCTGCTACTAATTTTTCGATTAACTCAGAAATTACTATTTCAGGAATTCAATTAATGTCTGGAAAATATAGATTATATACCGTGCCAGGAGAAGAACAATGGGAAGTGTTTGTTAACTCTGAAGCTGATACTTTTTTTGCAATTACAGAGCCTGACAGTGCTAAAGATTTAATGAGTTTTACCGTTACTCCACAACAATTGAATGAAACTGTTGAGCAATTCACTATTGACTTTATACCTTCACCCCCAGGTGGTCCAACCTCTACAGGCCTTAGGCTAAGGTGGGATTTAACAGAGATTGTAATTCCGTTTAATTAAACTTTATATAGACGAATGAGTTTTAAAAACTTTTTAAAGGCTTTTCTATTTATTGTGTTGCTAACCGTAACTATTTATTTTTCTATAGATACTATTCAAAAGAAAAACAACCTGATGGACATTGAAGAATTTAGTCCAAAATCATCACTGGTTGTAGAGGAAAATCCAAGAAACAGTGCAAAGTTTCCTTTTGTAGATGTACATAGTCATCAATGGAAAATGCCAGTAATGGATTTTACCAATCTTATAGCTGAAATGGATAGCCTGAACATGGGCTACATGATTAATTTAAGCGGGTCTGGATTTGCTACATTTGCAGGTAACCAAAATCTTATGGATATATCTTTAACGGAATCACTTGAAAACATTAAAAAACAAGGTGTCTCTAATAGATTTGGTGTATTTGTCAATATAGATTTTAATAAGATAAATGACCCGGATTTTGGCACCAATAATGTTGAAATAATCAAAGACGCTGTTAAGCAAGGAGTTATTGGCTTAAAGGTGTATAAAAACCTTGGTTTAAATTTAAAAGATAATAGCGGTGAAAGGGTAAAAGTTGATGATAAAAGACTAAATCCAATATGGGAAATTTGTGGAGAATTAAATATTCCTGTACTTATACACAGCGGAGAGCCTTCTCCATTTTTCGACCCCATAGACAAACATAACGAAAGGTGGTTACATGCAAGACAAAAACCTCAAAGTTTTAGAAACTCAGACGAATACCCTTCTTTTGATGAGGTTATGCAAGAGCAGTATAATATGTTTAAAAACAACCCTAACACAATTTTTATTAATGCGCATCTTGGTTGGTATGGAAATGATTTAAATAAAATGAGTGCTCAACTTGATGACCTCCCTAATGTTTATACAGAAATTGGAGCAGTAATTGCTGAGCTAGGCAGGCAGCCTATCAGAGCAAGAAAGTTTTTTGTTGAACATCAAGACAGAGTTTTATTTGGAAAAGACACTTACAAAAAAAGTGAGTTCGATGTTTATTTTAGAATCTTAGAAACAAGTGATGAATATTTTGATTACTACAGGAAAAGACATGCTCATTGGAAAATGTATGGATTAAATTTACCTGATTCAATTTTGAAAAAGCTGTATTATAAAAATGCTAGGAAATTATTTCCTAATATCCCTCTAGAATTATTTGAACCTAATTAGTCGTGAAAAAAAAACTTTTTTTATTTATATATTTAAGTTTTAATGTCACCTCTTTTTCTCAAAATTTTGAAAACCTTGAGTATTTACTTCTTGCCTCACAAGAAGATCAATCCTTGTTATTTAAAGAATATTTAAATCCACTAGTTACTAGCGTGAATTTTGGAATGGGAAGTGGATGGGCTAATACTGCTAAAACTCACAAGTTACTTGGGTTTGATATTACAGTTTCCTTAAACACCTTTTTTATTCCCTCAGATGCCAAAAAGTTTTCTACTTCTGGATTAACTAGTATCACGTCTTCGTCAGATTATTTGCCTACTGTTCTTGGTGGAAACACAAACGAAACCTTAAGTGTTTCTATAAATGATGACTCCACTATCTTTCCGCCAAACGAATTTAGCGCTACCTTCATTGCTCCGTCAGGAATAGAAAATGATTTTTTTTTAAATATGCTAATAACTCCAAATATTCAAATTGGCTTAGGCCTTCCTTTTAAAACAGATCTTATTGTTAGGTATATTCCTACAACATCGAGTAAAAACACGAATATTGGGCTAATGGGAGTTGGAATCAAGCATGATATTTTACAACATTTTGGACCTGTAGATAAGATACCTTTAGTAGATTTGTCATTACTTCTTGCGTATAGTAATTATTCAATTGATTATGAGTTTCAAAAAACTTCAAATCTTCCTGGTGTAGGGCAAACAGCAATATTGGATATGAATAACTACAGCGCTAATATTATTTCTTCTATTGACCTAAAGCTGATAACTTTTTACGCAAGTGTTGGCTACTCAAAAGGGGTCTCTAACTTAAGCATTTTAGGCTCATATGAATTGTCCTACAATATTTCAGATACTTCAGAAGTTATTGTTTTCAATGTAGTAGATCCTTTGAAGGTAGAATGGGAAAAAGAATCTCTAAGAGGAAATGCCGGATTAAGTTTTAACCTTCCTGGAATAAAATTATTTGCTGATTATACTTTTCAAGAATATAATTCTTTGACTGTTGGGGCTTCTATTGGAATTAGATAATTCTTTTTTAAAGGTTTTTACTCCCTTTTAATTTAAACAAGCTCGATAATAAAATGATTGGCTCCCAATTCTTAGATGAAGAAGAGTAAAATACGTGTCTAGTGCTTTTTGGTGTAAGTAATTTTCCGGCAACTCCGTATTCTACAATTTCCTTTTTAGTTATTTTTTCTTCATAATCAGTCTTGATTTGATCAGAGTCATAATCTAAAAGAGTAACCGGAATTTGTTTGTATCCGAGTTTTTTTAAAGCGAAATATCTGTGATGGCCATCAATTATAACAAATGATTTGCTGCAACATAAAATAGATGATATAATAATGTCGTCATAGTTAAAGGATTCAATATACTTTATAAGTTTATCTGCTTTTTTTTCAATTATTTCCTCATGTGTAATTATTGTTTCTACATTAATTAATTTAACTCCCTTAATAATTGATTTGTCGAATTCTATTGAATGCATATCTGTGTTTTATTTTAATGTCTGCAAATCTAGTTCTTTATCTGGAATTCTCAAATAGCTTTTTTGCTTGAGGCTTTCCATTTGTTTAAGCGCTTCATTATCAAAATTTAGTTTGTCTCCATTAAAGATAACTCTCCATATTTTTCCGTTTTTTGATTCGGAAATATATAGTGATCCGTCTGGCCCTTGAGCTAATCCCATTGGCCTGTACTTAGAGTCTTTCATTTGCTTAACAAGATCTGTTCCTGTAAAACCATCTGCAAAAACTTCTAAATTTCCTGACGGTTTTCCATTTTCAAATGGAATAAAAGCAACAATATAGCCCGCTTGTGGATATGGGCCTCTGTTGGTTGATCCGTGAAAGGCAATAAAAGCTCCATCTTTATATCTGTCTGGAAATTGGCTTCCGGTATAAAACATTAAATCATTAGGCGCCCAATGAGCTGGAAGCCCCATGATAGGCTCTGCATAACCTTTTGCTTGCTGCTTTCCATCACCTCCGTATTCGGGAGCTAACATTCTTTTATTTTTAAAGTGATCATAATAAGTATAAGGCCATCCAAAATCATCATCTTTTTTAATAAGCATAAATTCTTCAGAAGGCAAAACAGAATTTTCCCATTTAGAATAATAATCTGGAGCATGATTGTGAAGATAGTCTCTTCCGTGATTTACCGCGTATAGATTATCCTCTTTCTTGTTCCAAGTAATACCTACAATACTTCTAAGTCCAGTAGCAAATCTAATTCCATCAGATTGTCGCTGCTCAAGTTTGTTTTCGTCAAATTTCCACACTCCACCTAGAATGTTTAATTGCGAACAAGGGAACTCTCCTTTGACAACTGCGTCTGGATCTCCTGCAGTTAGCCTGAGATCTTCACATGCATTAGTAGGCGCACTAAAAGTAACATACATTCCTCCTTTATTGTCAAAGGCTAATGATTTTGCGTTGTGCCATCTGATTGGATATTCGTCTACCATAATAACCTCTGGCTTTCCTTTAGGAATAAGGTTGGTTGGGTCCAGTTTTTGCCTGTAAACAACTAACTCTGAGCTATAGTATAAATAATCATTATGAATTTTCATTTCCGTTGCAAACCTTCCGTCGTTTGGGTAATCTCCAAATCTTTTAAAAATGTCTGCTTTTCCGTCTCCATCAATATCTCTAAGTGCCATATTGCCTTTGTCTCCTGTGTCAATTCGAAGTTTAATGTAAATATCGCCGTTTGTGTTTACAGCAAGGTGTCTTGCCGGACCAACACTATCAGCGACTACTAGCGCACCAAATCCTTTTGGAAGAATTAAGCCCCCATTATCTGGGTCTGTACTTGGGATGTTGAAAACAGCTGTGTCCTCTGTGCAAGAAATTAAAAGTGCACTAAATAAAATAATTATTCTAATGTTCATAGTTTAAAGATAGTATATCTTGACTAGACTGTTTACTTTTACTAAATATCAATAAAACGCATAGGCTTGAATTATCTAAATGTAGAAAACATTTCTAAATCTTATGGTGAAGTTACTCTTTTTAAGGGAATAACATTTAGTATTCATAAAGGTCAAAAAATCGCGTTTATTGCAAAAAATGGAACTGGAAAAACTTCTATACTAAAGATTATTTCAGGTGAAGACTCAAGTGATTCGGGTGATATAACATATAGAAAAAATATTGCTGTGTCTTTTCTTTCTCAAGACCCTAAATTTGATGATAGCTTAACAATTGAAGAGTCTGTTTTAAATAGCGATAACCCTGTACTAAAAGTCATCGCTAACTATGAAAAAGCAATATTAAACTCTGAAGATACCGAAAACTATCAAAAAGCATTTGAAGATATGGAGCTTTTCCAGGCTTGGGATTTTGAAACACAATACAAACAAATCTTGTTTAAATTGAAGTTGGACAAAATAAATCAAAAAGTGGGAGAATTATCTGGAGGACAAAAAAAACGTCTTAGCTTGGCAAATGCTTTAATTAATAGACCTGATTTGTTAATATTAGATGAACCAACAAATCATTTAGATTTAGAAATGATTGAATGGCTTGAGTCTTTTTTTGCAAAAGAAAATATAACTCTATTTATGGTTACTCACGACAGATACTTTTTAGAGCGTGTTTGCAATGAAATTCTTGAGCTTGACCAAGGCATACTACATAGTTATAAAGGAAATTATTCATACTATCTTGATAAACGCAAAGACAGGGTAGAAAGACAAGCTATTGAGCACGGTAAGGTCAAGCAGCTTTTTAAAAAAGAACTTTCTTGGATGCGTAAACAACCAAAAGCCAGGACAACAAAATCAAAGTCTAGGATTGATGACTTTAAAGAAATCAAGCAGCGTGCGCAGCAAAGAAGAGTTGAACATGAAGTTCAATTAGAGCTAAACATGGAGAGGCTCGGAACTAAAATTGTTGAACTAGTTAAGGTCTCTAAATCTTTTGAAGACAAAGTTATTTTAGATCAATTTAATTATATGTTTCAAAGAGGTGAAAGAGTTGGCATAATCGGGAAAAACGGAACTGGAAAAAGTACATTTTTAGATATATTAACAGCAAAAACCACTCCAGAATCAGGAAAAATCATAATTGGAGATACAATAAAGTTTGGGTACTACACACAAAATGGTATTGAAGTCAAAGACTCTCAAAAGGTCATTGATGTGGTTAGAGATTTTGGAGATTTTATCCCCTTAAAAAAAGGAAAACAGATAAGCGCCCAACAGCTTCTTGAAAGATTTTTGTTTAGCAGACAAAAGCAATATGACTTTGTTGAGAAATTAAGTGGCGGGGAGCGAAAAAGACTTTATTTATGTACCGTATTAATCCAAAACCCAAATTTTTTAATATTAGATGAGCCTACTAATGATTTAGACATAGTGACTCTTAACGTTTTAGAAAGTTTCTTGCTAGATTTTCCTGGATGTGTCATTGTAGTCTCTCATGACAGATATTTTATGGACAAAGTAGTTGATCATTTGCTGGTGTTTAAAGGAGAAGGAGAGGTGGAAGACTTCCCTGGAAATTACTCAGATTACAGGATATACGAAGACAGCAAGCCAGTTTTGAAAAAAGAACCAAAAAAAGACAATACATGGAAGATTCCTCAGAAAAATAAACTTAGTTACTCTGAAGAAAAAGAGTTAAAAAATATTGAAACTAAAATCAAGTCTCTTGCTTACAAAAAAAAGGAGCTTGAAAAGGAATTTATTGATGATAGTCTGAGTCAAGACAAAATACTACTTATGTCTAAAGAGCTCGAAAAAGTTATTAATGAACTTACTAAAAAAGAAGATAGGTGGTTTGAGCTTTCTTCTAAGTTAGAAGAATAAAAAAGAGCCCTTAACGGGCTTTTTTTTATTTGTTGGAATGTGATCCATCACAATAGCCATTTAAGTCACTTGTGTTTCCACACCCACATTTGGGTTTGTTTAAATTTGTTTTCATATTAATTAAATTTAAGGTTTGCTGATAGTTCTATTTCGTTTAAAATTAATTTGTCTCCTAGGTTCTTGAAAAAACTTCCCGAAGCATACTTCACGTCATATTTAGATCTGTCAAAAATTAAGTCTGCAGTGTAGCCTTCATTACTTTTAATAAGTGAAAAGCTTACCGGGTGGCTAATATTTTTTATAGTTAAAATTCCTGAAGCAGTGTTATTTACAACTTTTTCTATAATTAAACTGGCTACATTATGCTTGTCTACTGCAAAGAAATCGTCAGATTTTAAGTGGTTTTCTAAGCTTTTCTTACCTTTTCCTGTTAAATCATCACATGTAAGTGATGTCATGTCTACAGAAAAAACTCCACTTATAATTTTACCATTTTCCAGTAAAACATTACTGTCGCCAAATTGTAACGATCCATTATGCCCGCTTCCTGTTACCTTTTTACCTTGCCAATTTAGTGAAGACTCAGAAATATTTAATTTGTTTTGACTGTATAATGAAGTAGTCATTATTAGAGAAAAGACAATTAAAAAAAGTTTATTTAGATTCTTCATGCAAAAAAATTTTAATGTTAGAAAAAGCTAAACTACATATAAATCCTAGAAAAAATTATAACTTAACATTTAATTAAGTTTTACCAATAGCATGTTTAAAAAGAGTAAAAGGAAAAAAACAACAAATATCTGGATGTTTATAATTTTGTTATTTATAATATATGTTATTTACAAAGTTCTTTAAAATCAATAATTATGAAAAAGGTTGAGTCAATTAATTTAATGGATAAGTTCTCTTTGTTCACAAAACAATGGACTCCACAGATTATAGGAGAATTAAATGGACAGTATGTGAAAATCTGTAAACTTAAGGATGACTTTGTGTGGCATGCTCATGAAAATGAGGACGAGCTGTTCATGGTTCTTAAAGGAACCTTATTTATGGATTTTCGTGACGGAAGAACCGTTAAAATAAAAGAAGGGGAAATATTAATAGTACCCAAAGGAGTTGAGCATAGGCCCCACACAAATGGAGAAATTGTTTATAATCTTCTTTTTGAGCCTAAGTCTACTGAGCATACCGGTGGGGTGAAAACTCCTTTGGAGGCAAAAAATTTAAAGTGGATTTAGAAAATTAGTTTAATCTTGAACTTCAACTATTTTGTTTATAGTCTTTGCAAGTTTAAAGTCTAAATCTGTTACTCCTCCTGCATCATGTGTTGTTAGTCTGATTTCAAGTTTATTATAAACGTTTTTCCACTCTGGGTGATGATTTAATGCTTCACATTCAAAAGCAATTCTATTCATCGCTGACATACAATCTTTAAAATTATCAAATTCAAAGTCTGTATTTAATGCGTTGTCACAGTAATCCCAATCCTGCAATAATTCTATTTTGTCTTTTATTTCTGACTCTGTAAGTTTTTTCATAATCAATTTTTTTACAATCTAAATAAATCAAGCTCTTTAACATGTTAATTAATAGTTAAAACAGCTATTTGTGTAATTTTTAACAAAACTTTAAGCGAGCAACAGTGTGGTTTGTGCTTATCTTTGATTAAACTCTACTTAAAAGATTTTAATATGAAAAAAATTACCCTTTTAATTTTTATGACATTATGTGTGTTTTCTAACGCCCAAACAACATATAACTACGACTGGAATATGCAAAGTACCAATCAACAAATAACTGTCAACGTTGGTGACACAGTAGTTTGGACTTGGGGCTCTGGATCTCATAATCTAATATCAACTTCTGGAACACACTCTTTTGACAGTGATTATCATGGTCAAGGGTACACCTACTCATTGACTTTTAATGAAGCCGGAGTAACCGATTATACCTGCACTCCTCACGCCTCCATGTATGGAACAATTACTGTAAATTCCGCCATGTCTTTAGATGCAAGCGAGAGATTAGGGTTAAACATATTTCCTAATCCTGTTTCATCAGGTTATGTTACTCTGAAAACATCTGTTATTGGAGTCAAAAATGTAGAATTATTTGACCTAAGCGGTAAAAGGGTTTTAAAAACATCTATCAATACAGACAGGTTGAATGTAACCTCAATAAATTCTGGCGTATACTTTATTAAACTATCTATAAATGGAGTAAGTGAAACTTCTAAATTAATAATTAGGTAAAGCTAACTTCAAAGTGCTAAAGTGAGTTAATATTAATATCTTTATGTGCATGAAGTATAGATTTTTATTTTATTTTGTATTTCTCTCGGCTCTGGTTAGCGCCCAAAAGTATGCTACACGATCTGGAACAACCTCTTTTGTTGGAAGCGAAGAAACATTTGAACAAATTAAAGCGGTTAATAGTGTTTCTACATCAATTTTAGATTCTTCTAGTGGTGAAATTGCAATACTTCTTTTTATAAGTGCATTTGATTTTGATATATCGTTAATGCAGGAGCATTTTAATGAAAATTATATGGATTCTTCTAAATATCCAAAGGCAACTTTTTCTGGAAATATTCAAAACTTCTCACTTGAAGATTTGTCAGAGTCCGAAAAAGAGTATAAAGTTTTAGGCATCTTAACAATAAGAGGCATTGAGAAAGAGATTGCTGTTGCTTGTCGTTTGAGTAAAATAAAAGAAGGGCTGTCCTTAAAAACAAATTTTAATGTGTTAGCTAGTGATTTTGATATCAAGATTCCAAAAGTTGTTAGAAACAAAATATCAAAAGAAATTAATATTACAGTAGAATATGATCTTGTTGAGAAACTATAAATGGACCTTATTAACAGTTGGATTCTTTTTAGTCTCTTTGCTGTTTTTAATAAATTTTGCTTACAAAAAAGAAGTGCCAGTTTCTGAAAAAGTCGCCGTATTCTCTGGCGAGGTGTCTAGTTTTATTAATGCAAATATTGTAGAAAACTCAGTAGTTGTTTTAAAAGCCTCTGTTACGGCAGTTAGAGGCAAAGAGCTTGAGTTAGAAAGCGTGATTAGCGTACAGTATCTTGAGTCAGAAAGTCAGAGTTTTAGTAATATCAAAAAAGGTGATTTAGTTTTCTTAAAAGGAATTTATTTAGGCTACGATGATTTGTTTGAGGAATATAAATTAATAAACTGTATATTGTTAGATGATGAATAAATTATATTGTTTTGTTATAACCTTTTTGTTCGGTTGTTTTGCTTTTAGTCAAAACACTCTTTTGGATGAAATAACCTCAGAGTCTGACTATAAAAATACATTTGAGATGCCGGCGTTTAAAGCAATGAAAGTGGTTAATAATCAGTCAACCAAGTTAGCTGGAAAAGGTGATTTATATCTGTATGTTGGTCATAGGTTCGGAGCAATAAAGGGTGGTATAGGCTCGTTATTTGGGTTGGATTATGCCAATACCAAAATTGAAATGTTATATGGCTTATTAAATGAAGTTCAAGTCGGTTTTAGTCGTGAATCTTTCAAAAAAACCTATAATATTCATGTGAAATATGCGATCAAAAAACAAACAAGCACATTTCCAGTTTCTATAGTTGGTTATAATAGCATTAATCTAGATACGTCTTTGGATGAGAATATATATCCTAATCTAAACTTTAATGAAAGGTATGTTTATATTTCTCAGCTACTTATCTCAAGAAGGTTCAGTGAAAATTTTTCTTTACAATTATCTCCTTCTGTTGTTAAGCATAATTTTTTAACGACACAATCTAAAACAGATTATAATTATATATTAAACACTGGAAGCAGATTAAAAATATCTAAAAGAAGTTCCTTTAACATTGACTACTCTCATCATTTAAATAGATTAAGTAGCTCTACTGAAAAAAATGTTCTTAGTCTGGGTATTGATATGGAAACTGGTGGGCATGTCTTCCAATTGTTGTTTTCAAACACGCAAGCATCTGATGAAGCTGGTGTTTTAACAATGGCAGAAGGAGATTGGCTTAAGGGTGATGTCTTTTTTGGGTTTAATATTTTAAGAGTATTTTAAAAATCAAATTATATGAAAACTAGAAGAAAATTTTTAAAGGAAGTTTGTCCTACTGTAGCTTTTGCCTTTTTTGGGCTTTCTTTTTTAGAAGCTTGCTCTACTGACGAAGCACAAAATGACGGCCCAAATAGTGGGGGCGATAACGATGGTGTTGGATTTGTTCAAGACGGAAATGTTTACACCATTGACTTAAATAGTTCAAACTTTAGCGCTTTAGCTACTGTTGGTGGTTGGATGAATGGCTACTCATTGGGATTACAAATGCTTTTTTTAAGAATCTCTAACGACACAATTCAGGCGTATAGTAACGCTTGCCCACATAATGGAACAAGGAATTTATGGGAATTAAATGGTGAAAATTTTAGATGTAACGATCATGGGAATTCTTATTCTTCAAACGATTGCTCTGGATCCTCAGGATCTTTGAATTGTTATAGCTCTTTAATTGAAGGAAATTCTTTAATTGTTACCACTTAAAAAATCCCTACTGCTAATTCGGCCCAAAGCAAAAAAAAGATAAACAGTATAACAAGGTTGTAAAAGAGTCTCTTTCTTGGATGTTTTATTTTCTGAGACACAACAGTTATAGCTATACCAACAAAAAGTAAAATAACTCCCATTATTAAAAAGTCTAAAATTCCCCAATCAACTTGATCAGATAAAATCGTTCCAATCAATGGGAATATTAGAAGCATGAGAGGGTAAAACATTTTCTTAGTCATACAATCAAGTTACAACTTTAATCCTTCTGATAAAAAATATTTTTTATGTAAAGATATGTTGATCATTAGTTTGGAAATGTGTTGTTTCTTATATATTTGCATCTCATAATTCAACAAAATTATATCTATTAATATGTTGCAATATTTCAGTAATGATGTTGGTCAAATGAAAATGGCCCAAGTTCAATATTTATCAATCGCGATTTGTTTCTTAATGAGTGTTTTAGACGGAATGGATGTTCTTGTGGTTTCGTATTGTGCTCCTGCGATTGCCGAAGATTTGGATCTTGGCTCCAAATCACTTGGATTTGTATTTAGCGCAGGTTTAGTCGGAATGGCGATAGGGGCTATATTCTTGGCACCATTTGCTGATAGGTTTGGGCGTAAAAAACTAATGCTAGCTAGTGCGTTTATAATGGGATTAAGTGTTCTTTTAACGGCTTTTAGCGAAACCATTACACAGCTAATAATTATGAGGCTAATTAGTGGTCTTGGGATTGGGTGCATGCTTGCAACTACAGCAACATTAACTTCAGAAAATGTCTTAAACAATTCAAAAGATTTTTGGGTAAGTCTTGTTATTTCAGGATACCCGGTGGGGGCCGTTGTTTCGGGCTATATTGCTGCTGCTGTTATACCTTCACACGGATGG
>Ga0209600_1000124_pt1 | contig 58695 bp, 52 predicted proteins | sample COGITO_mtgs_1104_FD_185518 | JGI IMG/M metagenome (GOLD analysis project Ga0209600, IMG submission 185518) | Pelagic marine microbial communities from North Sea - COGITO_mtgs_110421 (SPAdes) (version 2) | ecosystem: Environmental > Aquatic > Marine > Epipelagic ... | reverse complement strand
CTCTTTCATCTTCTTGAGCTGTGAGCTACTCATGCCCCCGTACTTACTCTTCCAATTGTAAAACGTTGGTTGGCTAATGCCATAATCCCGACAAATCTCCATCACGGTCTTGCCCTTATCTTGTTCGCTCAGTATCCTGATGATCTGACTCTCTGAAAATCGACTCTTTTTTATGTCCCTAAATTTAACGTTAAACTCTAATTTTAATCGCTACGGATTTTAGGGACCCTTACAGGGGCAATTCAGAAAAGGCGTCCTTTTTAGCGCAAATATTTTGCAAACACAAAAAAGCCCCGCATAACTCGCGAGGCTTAAGTGTCTGATTATCAGCAGTGGGCCCTGCTGGGCTCGAACCAGCGACCACCTGATTATGAGTCAGGTGCTCTAACCAACTGAGCTAAGGGCCCAAATTCCCTTATAGGTCCTTAGCGAAGTGCCTGTCCGACTATGCGGAGCATCGGCGGAAGCTAAGGGCCCCAGTTGTAAATTCTTCTCAGGTCCTTAGCGAAGTGCCTGTCCGACAGAGCGGCCTTCAATTTGGACTTGATGGCCGCAAATTTATTCTTTTCATGCTCTGCTCGGCAATCGATTGAAGAGGCCCAATCTTTGTTACGGCAGCAGCAACTTATTTACTTTTACCAAAAGCGCCTTCCGTGGTTCAGATTTCCCTTCAGAAGAAGATTTACTTATTCCTAATTTCCTTCGTACTCCTTTCGTTCGTATTGATCGGAGCGGTTACGCTCCTCTTCTTCAGCAACGAAAACGAACGCTATCACGCCGAACGACTTCTGAGAAAAGAACGCACGGTGCTCTCGTCCATCAACTTCTTCTTAGCCAATCAGGAAGGAGATATCTTCCCTTTCTACACCAAAGAGTTTTCCGACAAAGTCGAAGAAATTTCCATCATCAACAAATTCGACATCAACGTCTACGATGTTCGGGGTGACTTAATCACATCCACGCGAATGGACCTCTTCACCGATGAGGTCATTCCATGGAAAATCGCGCAAGAAACCATCGAAAAACTGGCGCGTAGAGATTCAACTATTTTGGAGATTGAACGTGAAACCGGACGGAGTTTCCTATCGACCTATTCTTACATCTACAACACCTCGGGAAACCCTGTTGCCATCGTCAACATTCCGTATTTCTCAGACCAAACCCTAAACAAACAAGAGATCGTTGAGTTCCTGACTTCATTGAGTCAGATCTATTTGTTTTTACTGATAGGCGCGCTCTTATTGGCCTACTTCATCAGCAACTCGATTACTCGGCCCTTGCGGGTTCTAAAGGAAAAGATGGCCAAAGTGGGATACGATACAACCAACGAACAGATTGATTGGAAAGGAAAGGATGAAATCGGCATGTTGATTCAGGATTACAACAACATGGTGGTGAAGCTTCAAGAAAGCGCGGTGTTGTTGGCGCAAAGCGAACGTGAGAGTGCATGGCGTGAAATGGCCAAACAAGTGGCGCATGAAATCAAGAATCCATTGACCCCAATGAAACTCAGCGTTCAGCAGTTGAGTCGTGCCTGGAAGGAAGAAGAGAATCTGGAAGAAAGAATGACGAGGTTCAGCAAAAGCATGGTGGAGCAAATCGACAACCTCGCCGACATTGCCAGCGAGTTTTCAAACTTTGCCAAAATGCCGCGCGCGGAGCTGAGAATGATTGAGCTTGGAGAAATTGCCAAGAATGCAATCTCGATTTTCCGAGAAACAGAGAAGGTAGAATTTGAGCTCAAGGGCGATCTATCGGTTCAGGTTTTTGCCGATCCAAAACAGATTTCGAGAGTCTTCATCAACCTCATTAAAAATGCCACTCAGGCATTGGCGGGAAAAGATGACGGGGCAATTTCGGTTTTCATTAAAGATGAAGGTGAATTTGCTCTAGTAGAAATTAAAGACAATGGAAAGGGCATCGAAGACTCCATGAAGAAAGACATCTTCCTGCCGAATTTTACCACCAAATCTGGAGGAATGGGGATCGGCCTCAGCATGGTGAAAAGCATCATCGAGAATGCTGGAGGAAGCATTACTTTTGACAGCTCAATAAACCGTGGAAGCACCTTCCGTTTTAGCCTTCCCACAAAATCAAACTGATGTCTTTTTCGAATTTGATTCTTGAAGATTACGACCACGTTCGAGTTGTGAAAATCAATCGCCCCGATAAACTCAACGCACTCAATACAGAAACCATCGCCCAGCTGAGTGAAGCCCTGAAGGCAGCCAACCAAGATGAAAACATACGTGCGGTCATTCTTACCGGTGTTGGAGAAAAGGCCTTCGTCGCCGGTGCCGACATTTCGGAATTCGCGCAATACTCCATCGAAGAAGGTAAAGGTTTGAGCGCAAAAGGCCACGACATTTTATTCAACTACATCGACCAGATGAGCACTCCAGTGATTGCAGCCGTGAACGGTTTCGCACTTGGCGGAGGTTTGGAATTGGCCATGTCTTGCCACATCCGGTATGCGAGCAGCAACGCCCGCATGGGTTTGCCCGAAGTGACTTTGGGAGTGATTCCGGGTTATGGAGGAACACAGCGCTTGGCTCAGTTGGTTGGACGAGGTAAGGCCACCGAAATGGTAGTGAGTGGAGGTATGGTCGACGCCGACGGCGCTAAAGCGAGCGGCTTGGTGAATGAGGTGTTTGAACTCGAAGAACTTTTGCCTGCTTGCATGAAACTCGCGACGAAAATTTCAAGAAATTCTCCTAAGGCAATTGGCTTTGCATTACAAGCCATTCAGGCAGGTTACGAGCCATCGAAAGCCGGATTAAAAAGAGAAGTAGAACTCTTTGGCGAGAGTTTCGGAACCGATGATTTTAAAGAAGGCACAACAGCCTTTCTAGAAAAGCGAAAAGCAGAATTTAGCGGCAAATAATGGAGGACAGAACAGAACTTTCAAGCTTGGGTGAGTTTGCACTCATTCAACGACTCATAGGAACTTTTACCAACGAACAGGATTCCACCATTAAAGGCGTTGGCGACGATGCGGCCGTCATCGGTTCAGGAGAGATGAAAACAGTCATCAGCACCGATCAGCTGATTGAAGGAATCCACTTCGATTTGAGTTATATGCCGCTCAAACATTTGGGCTACAAAGCCGTGGCGGTCAATCTTTCCGACATTCTAGCGATGAACGTCGTTCCCTCCCAAATAATGGTTTCGATCGCAGCGAGCAATCGCTTTTCGGTGGAAGCACTCGAAGAACTTTACCTCGGAATTCGCACCTGTTGTGAAGTGTACAAAGTGGATATGGTCGGCGGCGACACCAGCTCTTCAACTTCTGGCTTGGTCATCAACATTACGGCGATTGGCTTCGAGAAGGAAGATAAAATCGTGTACCGAAGCGGATCCAAAGAAGGCGATCTGATTTGCTTGAGCGGCGACTTGGGCGGTGCTTATGTGGGTCTTCAATTGCTCGAACGCGAGAAAAGTGTTTTCAAAGAAAACCCGGAAATACAACCCGAACTCGATGGCCACGATTATGTGCTGGAACGTCAGTTGAAACCCGAACCGCGTTTTGATGTTGTGCGTCAGTTGGCAACTATTGGCGTGAAACCAACGAGCATGATTGACGTCTCCGACGGACTGAGTTCTGAATTGTTTCACCTTGGAAAATCGGCTTCACTCGGAGCGACGATTTACGAAGACAAAGTGCCCATCGACCCAGCCACGATGTTGGCGAGCGAAGAGCTCAAGATGGATGGCTTGACTTCAGCCTTAAACGGGGGAGAAGATTACGAGCTCCTTTTCACCATCGACCAATCTGATTTTGAAAAAATCAAAGACGAAAAGGACATTCACATCATTGGTCATATGACCGATCAGGGCTTTCACTTGGTGAACAATGTGGGCCAACAAATTGAGTTGAAAGCCCAAGGTTGGAAAGCCTTTGAATCAAGTTGAGCTGCAAGCTAAGATCTGCGAACCATCTTTGTAGAGCAACGGATGAATAATCGCCTGCTCATATCGTCCCTATTTCTCGTGTTTTTTCTTCAGGGAAAAGGCCAGTCGGCGCTCTTTGAAGAATACGGCATTTCCAATGGGATGGCATCCAGCAAGATTCTGGATGTGGACCAAGACCTTCTCGGAAGCTTGTGGTTTGTCCACCCGAGGTCGGTCTCCGTTCAAAGAGGATTTGAGTTTCAAGTCCACAACTTAAACCTGCCCATTTCCGATTCGCTTGTTGGAATCATCATCCGCGACAACAGCGACCCATTGGTTTACAGTAAGAACGGAACGATTCAGCGTTTTGGTTCTTCGGGATTCAAAGAGATGAAGGTTTCCCGCAAACTTCGTCAGACGTTGGGAAGCAACAGCATCACCGAAATACGAGCTGGAAGAGGAGGGAAGCTCTGGGCGAGTTTAACGAACGGCGGCCTGCTTCAAATCAGCAAGGATCAGATTGTAGATTTTCGGTTTCCATACGAGAAAGAACTGCGCTTTTATGGCTTGGAGATCGACGACAACAGATTCATCAGCGGGGAATTGGATCCGCTCACCAACCAAAACCGACTCATCGTATTTGCAGAGCGAAAGATTTTCGACGTTCCGCTCAGCTTGAGCAAGAAGGGCAAACGCAGCGGTTTGATGCGCTCTTCGGAAAGTGGCTTTTACTTTTTTCGGGGAGTAGAGTTGATTTCATTCAGCGAGCGTGGAATATTGCAGCGCGAGTTCACAGAGAAAAACATTCAATGTTTTTTAGTCGACCGTGAGGGAAAGCTTTGGATTGGAATGAAGGACGGAGGCTTGCTCTGTTATCCGCTGGGAATGGAAGATCAGTCGACTTCGATTCGCTACTTGGGAGATGAAGATGTGAGTTGTTTGTATGAAGACGAGTCGGGAACCCTTTGGATTGGAACCACAAAAAAAGGAGCTTATTCCTTCGAGCAGAGGCTCACGGAGGACTACCGCTCCCCAAATGTATTCTCGAACGCCGACAGTGCACAAACTACGAGCAAGGCAATCCGTTTGGCCTACGACCCGATTGGTTCCATCACCGGTCAGTCGACCAACCTTGAACGCGATACCAGTCCGCCCGATGTTTTTGTCACCGGTTTGCGCATCAAGGGTAAAGACACAGCCGTCCTTTCCGAGTACATTTTGAACTACGACATGAACTTCTTTGAGTTCAGTTTCATTGGCTTTTCAGAATTCCAGGAGCTTTTTCAATACAGGTATCGAATGGAAGGCGTTGATGAGGACTGGGTTTTAACGAGTCGGAATTTGGCGCAATACACCGCTTTGGCACCAGGAAATTATCGCTTCGAAGTTCAAGCCATTAATAAGAGCGGCTTGTGGAGCGAGAGTTCGGAACAAATCAAATTGAGGATTCATCCGCCGCTGTGGGAACGGCTGTGGTTTCGTGCATTGTTGATTTCATTCGTACTCCTTCTAATTGCATTGGGAGTAGTTGTTTGGCTTCGAGCTCAGCGTCGGCGCGAAAAGCGCAGGGTGGAGTTGAATCGAAAAATTTCGGAGATGGAATTGCGCGCTTTGAGATCGCAAATGAATCCGCATTTCCTCTTCAACACCTTGAGCTCCATTCAGCACTTCATTACCGTGAATAAGAGCAAGGAGGCCATTCAGTACTTGAGCAAGTTTGCGCGTTTGATGCGGACGATTTTAGAGAATTCCAAGAAGAGTGAGATTCCCCTGCGGTCGGAGTTGGAAGCTTTAGACTTGTATTTGCTTTTGGAGAGCTTTAGGTTCAAGGAAAAATTCGACTACGAGATTGTGATTGAGGATGAGCTCGATCAAGACTACGACCACATCCCGCCACTTTTGATTCAACCTTATGTAGAAAATGCCATCGTTCATGGCATGATGCACAAAAGGGAACGTGGCCACATTCTAATTCATCTCAAACGGGAAGAAGACATGTTGCTTTGCGTGGTGGAAGACGACGGAGTGGGGAGAGAGAAAGCATTGGAATTCAAAAAAGGAAAGCACGAATCGAGTGGACTTTCCATCACCAAAGAGCGGCTCGAAATCATCAACAGCACACGCAAGAGCAACCTCAGTGTGAAGATCATCGACTTGAAAGACGATGCCGGAAATTCCCTAGGGACGCGGGTGGAGATTTACATTCCGCTCGAAGATTGATACCTTTCACACATCATCCTTAACCATTCGCACTAGAGCACGTTCAATACTTGTAGGAGCCAGTGCACAATTGTTAATTTGGAAATCTATTAAAACCCCAGCTTATGGTAACCAAGGTCATAATCGTAGACGATGAAGAAGGAGCAAGAGAGTCCATTTCAAACATTCTCGAGCAATACTTTCCGGAAGTTCAAGTGATCGCCAAGGCTGATAACATTGAAGCCGCCCACCGCAAAATAATCAGCTACAGTCCCGACTTGGTGCTGCTTGATGTGGAGATGCCATACGGCAGTGGATTTGACTTGTTGAATCGCTTCGAGAAAGTTGATTTCGACATCATTTTCATCACAGCCTACGACCACTACGCTCTAAAGGCAATTAAGTACTCGGCCCTCGATTACTTGCTGAAACCTGTTGACATTGATGAGTTGCGCGCAGCCATTAAAAAACATCAAGAAAAACCTCAAGAGGAGCTTCCAAACAGAGAAAACATTCAAACCCTCATGGACAATTTGAAAAGCGAACCCAATGGTCGGAAGATTGGTTTGCCAGACGGAGGAGGTTTGATTTTCGTGAACATTGGCGACATAGTTCGTTGTGAGTCGGAAGGGAATTACACCAACATTTTCCTGAATACAGGAAAGAAGATTCTTGTGGCGAAAACCATGGGAGAGTACGAAGACATGTTCAAAGCTGAGAATTTCTTTCGCGTTCACAGATCCCATTTGATCAATGTGAATCACCTCGAGAAGTTCGTGAAAGGCTCCAGTGCGAACTACGTTTTATTGAGCGATGGAAGCAAGGCAGATGTGTCGCGTCGGAAAAAAAGCGAGTTCATCGAGTACCTAGCCACTCACTGAAAACATTCGGCTGTTCAAAACGTAGGCATGAGACAAGGCTAAGCGAAGGCTTAGCTTTCTTTCTTTGTCGCCATGCTAAAGCAGATTTCATTTTTCCTCATTCTTGGCCTTCTAGGCCTAAGCTCGTGCACCTCTGGTGACGGCAATGCCGAGGCGAGCTTGTTGATTGTGGAAGAAGAAATTCCCGAGGTTGAAACAGCCTACGGCATTCCAATCGATTCCTACACCATACACCAAGGGGAGATTCGGAACAATCAGTTTCTGGCCGATGTACTCCTGAAGTACCACATCAGTTATCCCGAAATCGATAAGTTGGTGAAGGCGGCGAAGGGAGTTTTCGATGCTCGAAGAATTGTTCCTGGCGATCAGTACACCGTTCTCAGCAAGCGCGATTCTACGGGGAAGGCAGCTTATTTCATCTACGAGCCAAACGCTTTAGAATACATTGTTTTCGACCTACGCGATTCCGTTCGGGTTTACCGAGAAGAACGAGAAGTGACTGAAGTTGAGAAATGGGCGGAAGGAGAAATTTCCAGCAGTTTGTACGAGAGCTTTCAATCGATTGGTGTGAGTCCAGTGCTTGCCATGAAGCTGTCCGATTTATACGCGTGGTCCATCGACTTCTATAGAATTCAGAAGGGAGACCATTTTCGGGTTATGTACACCGAACGCCAGGTGGAGGGAGAAGCCATTGGCATTGGAGATGTGAAAGCTTGTTTGTTCACGCACAGCGGCGAAAAATTCTACGCCTTTGAACACAGCATAGACTCCATTTCCGATTACTACGATGAAAATGGGAACAGCTTGCGCAAGGCATTCTTAAAGGCACCGCTTCAGTTCAGTCGCATCAGTTCGGGTTTTTCAAGAAAAAGATTTCACCCGGTACAAAAACGCTGGAAGGCGCATTTGGGAACCGATTACGCAGCGCCGAAGGGAACTCCAATTTTAGCCGTGGGCGACGGAAAAGTGATTGCGGCGGCCTTCGGGAAGTACAACGGACGCTATGTGAAGATTCGCCACAACTCGACCTACACAACCCAATATTTACACATGAGTGGCTTCGCCAAAGGAGTGAAAAACGGCACTTATGTACGGCAAGGTGATGTGATCGGCTATGTAGGTTCAACTGGACTGGCCACCGGGCCACATGTGTGTTTCCGATTTTGGAAAAACGGTGCACAAGTCGATCATCGTCGTGAAAAACTTCCTCCCTCAAAACCAATTCCCGCCGAGCACATGGAAGCCTACATGGCGGCCATTGAGCTCACGCGCAAGCAGTTGGAGCCGAAAAAGAAGCCAATGCTTGCCTCGAACTAAGTTTTGAGCTTTTCAATATTCGAAGGTTCATTTCTTTTATAAGTCTTTTCTAGGGTCGCCCCGACTCGGGCCTACATTTATAGAGTGCTAATCTCCTCTTCAATATGCCAAAGAAAAAACGCGTCAGAAAAATTTACGTTCTAGACACCTCTGTGATTCTTCACGATCACAATTCAATCAACAATTTCGACGAGCACGACATTGGCATACCCATTACAGTTTTGGAAGAGCTCGACAACTTCAAAAGAGGCAACGACTCCAAAAATTTCGAAGCACGAGAGTTCATTCGATTGATTGATCGACTTTCTCACGACCACACACTACAAGAGTGGATTCCACTTGAAGGGAAAAACAAAGGCCGCTTTAAGGTTGTGATGGGTCACGAAGGACTTAAGATCAACGCAGAGAAAATTTTTCAAGACCGAAAGGCTGATCATCGAATACTAAACTCGGTGCTGTTTCTGAAGCAAGAAGAGCCAGATGCTGAAGCGGTATTGGTGACCAAAGACATCAATCTTCGCCTGAAGGGAAAAGCCCTCGACATCGACTCGCAGGATTACCAAACCGGTAAAATAGATGTCGACGGATTGTACAAAGGCAAGGAGATTATTGAGGATTTGGACAGCGATTTCATCCGACGATTGTACACCGATGGTTCGATTGAAGATGGTGGAATCATCAAGAAGCAAATCAACAATCACTATTACATTCTTCGCAATGGAAAGTCGTCTTCCTTGGCCTTCTTCAATGGGGAATCTAAACTTTTGGAGCGTGTAGATAAAAACTACACCTATGGAGTTAAGCCGCGCAATGCTGAGCAAACCTTTGCAATGCACGCACTTATGAATTCTGAGATTCGATTGGTGACTTTGCAAGGAGTTGCAGGTACAGGGAAAACATTGTTGGCTTTGGCCAGTGCGCTTGAGCAGCACAAACAATACAAGCAAATCATTCTAGCTCGACCGATTGTTCCTTTGAGTAACCGCGACATTGGCTTTTTACCGGGAGACGCCAACGAAAAAATCAATCCTTATATGGAACCGCTTTGGGACAACCTGAAGTTCATTATGGATCAGTTTAAGGAGAGCGAGAAGAAGCACAAGATGATCAAGCAGATGCAAGACGACAAGAAGATCATCATCACGCCGCTGGCCTACATTCGAGGTCGAAGTTTGGCCAACAGCTTTTTCATCATCGACGAAGCTCAGAACCTGACGCCGCATGAAGTGAAAACCATAGTGTCTCGAGCTGGGGAAAACTCAAAAATTGTCTTCACTGGCGACATCAATCAGATCGACACTCCCTACCTCGACGAGAAGAGTAATGGCCTGTCGTACATCATTGATCGCTTGAAAGGGAACCAGCTTTTTGCGCACGTCACTTTAGAAAAAGGTGAGCGATCAGAACTGGCCAACTTGGCCAACGAACTGCTCTAGCGGTAGTCTGGGGCCTGTGATTCTTTGAGCAAGTATTTTTGGTGGGGCTTCATTTCTAACCTCTTGCACCCCCGCCCATTTCAGTAAAATTCAGCTGAACCAATTCCCCCTCTTGTGGTTTACTCCGTACCGTTGATAGGTAGTCTGTTAGGGGGCTTTGGGCGAAACGTGTAGAATCGAGCGTCCAATTTTTGAATGAGTCACAAGGCTTGCACGCTTCGTTTGAATTCCCCTCGCACTCATTACAAGAATGTTGATTGTGAGCGATTTAATGGCTGGGGCATCCGACGGCGTTTGTTTACAAGTGGTCGAAAGGAAGAGGCCTGCAATGAGGAAGAGTCCTATTTTCAGTACATTTGAAAGAATCCGCACAATTGGGAAAAGTGGTATTAAACATACAATTATGAGATTAAGCGCACTTTTTGGCTTGTTCATCGCATTTATTGCCAGCGATGCATTTGCTCAACAACCGCCAACTCCTAGCACAGAAATGAGCAAGGAAGAATACCAGGATTTCATAAACAACCACCCCTTCAAAACCCGTCCTCCATTGAGCCCAGTGGAGATAAAGAAGATGGACAAAAGAGATCGTCCGGATCTTGCTTGGGAACAAGACTTCTTGCGCACCATGGACCCCGCAACGGGAAAGCCAGAGCGCCAACGTTTGTATCAGTACATGGCAAGCGTAAGTGGTGGAGCAAGCCCTGGCTTGGCCCCAGGTGCGACTGCGTCGAACGCTTGGACCGAGCGTGGACCAAACAATATTGGAGGACGAACACGCGCATTGTTGTGGGACCCAAACACCAACAATAAGGTTTGGGCCGGGGGTGTTACTGGAGGGTTGTGGTACAATACCGACATCACAAGTTCTTCAACAAGTTGGACCAAGGTGAATGACTTTTGGGACAACATTTCTGTTACGGCCATTGCCTACGACCCGAACGACAACGACACCATGTATGTTGGAACTGGTGAAGGCTGGGGAACGGCCTCAAGCATTGGTGGAGGAATTTGGAAAAGTACGGATGGAGGAAGCAGCTGGTCTTTATTGAGCTCCACGATTACTGGCACGAGTGAAATGTTCTATGTGAACGACCTTATCGTGCGAAACGAAAGTGGAAGTTCTGTGATTTATGCGGCTGTTAGTCAGATGTATTACAATGGTGTTTGGCATGGAGACGAAGGCCTATTTCGCTCAACCAACCACGGGTCTACTTGGACTCAGGTATTGCCGAATATTTCTGGGGCACCCTATGCTCCAGCAGACATCGAATTGGATGCCGGTGGACGAATTTGGGTTGGGTCAAGACGCAATGGTTTTGGAAACGGAGGAGGAACAATTCTGCGTTCAGATAATGGAACGACATGGGCAGTTTCTTACACAGCAACCGGAGGAAGGCGAGTTGAGCTTGCTACAGCACCCAGCGATCAGAGCTACCTCTACGCATTGATTGAGGGCATTTCAGGGACTTCCAGCGTTTTGTTGGAAGTAAAACAGAGCACCAACAGAGGAGCTTCTTGGACGACAAGAAATGAGCCCAGCGATGCGGATTTGGGAATTCCAGCTACTGACTTTACCAGAGGACAGGCCTGGTATGATTTGATACTCCAAGTGGACCCAAACGACCGCCGAGTCGTTATTGCCGGAGGGATCGATTTGTTTCGATCTACCAACGGAACCATTTCGTGGACGCAAATTTCAAAATGGTCGAACAACGCCAACTTGAACACCCTCTCGTGCCCCTTAGTGCATGCTGACCAGCATCAGGTGTTGTTTAAACCAGGCTCCTCGGATACTGTAATCATTGGAAATGATGGCGGAGTATATTTTTCCGACAGCCTTTCTTTTTCAGCCACAAACTCCACAGCAATTTCTTCCAGAAACAATGGATACAACGTAACTCAGTTTTACTCTGCTGCGCTTCACCCAACTTCGGGCAACAATCATATGTTGGCAGGGGCACAAGACAACGGAACCATTCGCCTCAACACTGCTGGCGTAGCGAGCGGAACGGAAATTCGCGGTGGAGATGGAGCTTTTTGTTTCATTGATCAAACACAACCCTCTTATCAGATCGCCTCCTACGTGCGTAATGCGTACTACCTATCCACCAACGGGGGCGCTACCTATTTTACCACTCAGCTGATTCGAGACTTAACTACCGGAGCTTTCATCAATCCTGCAGATTACGACGACAATCAGAATGTCTTGTATTCGGCAAGAACGACAAGCACAATACAGCGGGTTAAAAGCGTAACAGGTACCTTCTCAGATGATGTATTGAGCGTGAGCATAGGATCCATGGCCTCGGCACTGAAGGTGTCGCCGCACACAACCAGCAGCACTACTTTATTTGTTGGAACCGATGCGGGTGCGGTTTATAAGATTACAGGAGCCCAAGGAAGTTCTGCCTCTCTGAGCCGAATAGATCCGTCCAGTTTTCCAAACGGTTCGGTTTCATGCATTCAAGTTGGTGGAAGCGAAGACACGCTTCTCGTTACTTTCTTCAACTATGGGGTGAGCTCTGTTTGGTATTCAACCAATGGAGGGACAACTTGGACAGATAAAGACAATACAAGCCTTCCAGACATGCCCATTCGATGGGCGCTCTTTAACCCATACGTTCAAGGTGAAGTTATTCTAGCCACAGAAATTGGTGTTTGGACTTGTCCGGACATCAACGCCGCAAGCCCGGCCTGGTCTAGATCAAACAACGGCTTAGCAAACGTTCGAGTCGACATGCTGCAATCGCGAAGCTCCGATTCAACCGTAATGGCGTCCACCTTTGGCAGGGGAGTTTTCACCAGCAAGTTTGTTGGGGGTTCGGCGCCTACGGCATCCTTTACAGGAACTCCAACGAGCGTATGCGTGGGCGATACAGTAACCTTCACCGATAATTCTACAGGAAACCCAACATCGAGTCAATGGACCTTTACGGGAGGAACGCCGTCTTCATCTTCTGCAGGAACTGCTTTGGTGGTGTATAATACTCCAGGTTCTTATACCGTGCGATTGATCTCGTCGAATGCCGTTGGCTCCGATACTTCTACGCAAGTGAATTACATCACGGTCAATGCAAATCCTACGGTTAGTCTTTCAAGCTTTTCGGCGGTTTGTTCCAATTCAGGAAGCTTTGCCTTAAGTGGTGGAAGCCCCGTGGGTGGAACCTACAGCGGTACGGGAGTGTCGGGTGGAAATTTCAACCCTAGCACTGCGGGAGTAGGCTCTCACACAATCACCTATTCGTTCACAAATGGATCGGGTTGCACGTCTACCGCTACTGAAAACATTGCGGTAAATGCCTCACCTACAGTTAGCCTGTCGAGCTTTAGCTCGGTATGTGTGAATCAAGCAGCTTTTGCTTTAACGGGGGAAAGCCCCACTGGAGGAAGCTATTCAGGAACCGGCGTCAGCACCGGTCAGTTCGACCCTTCGGTTGCGGGCATAGGAACGCATTCAATTACTTACACTGTCACCAACGGAAGTGGATGTACGGATTCTGCTTCTCAAAACATTGTGGTGAGTGCCGCTCCAACGGCTAGCTTATCACCCTTTAGCGCAGTATGTACAAACAACGGAAGCTTTACCCTTACCGGTGGAAGTCCTGCTGGGGGCGCCTATTCTGGAGTGGGAGTTTCTGGAGGATCTTTCGATCCATCTGCTGCTGGAGCTGGAACTTTCGCAATAAAATATTTGGTTTCAAGTGGTAGTTGCAGCGATTCGGCCACGCAAAACATTACAGTGAACGCGAGTCCAAGTGTTGCTCTCACGGCTTTTTCATCGGTTTGTGTTACCAACGCTCCTTTCAGTTTAACGGGAGGCAGTCCGAGTGGCGGAACCTACACAGGACCTGGAGTTTCAGGGGGAACCTTTACGCCGGTAACTGCGGGAATTGGAAATCATACCATCACCTACACCTTCACCAACGGAAGTGGTTGTACCGATTCTGCGACGCAAATTTTATCGGTTCTATCTGGAAGTTCTCCAGTGGCCATAACAGCGCCAGATTCGATGTGTACGAATGAAGCTGCCATCGCTTTGAGTGCCATTCCAGGTGGCGGGAGCTTCAGTGGAACAGGGGTGAGTGGAAACAGCTTCAACCCTTCAACAGCAGGAGCTGGAGTTCATGTGATTTCTTACAGCGTTGTTAACACTTGTGGCTCTTCGAACGGCAGCGACACCATAGTTGTCTCCACAGCTCCCTCAGCAAGTTTGACGAGTTTTTCAGCGGTATGCGAAGCTGCGGCGAGCTTTACTATTACTGGTGGAAGCCCAAGCGGTGGAACTTATCTCGTGAATGGAAGTACTGCCAGCATTTTCAACCCAAGTTCGCTTGGAGCAGGAACCCATACAATTTCGTATGTGCTTTCAAACTCAAACGGTTGTTCCGACACAGCCGATCAGTCTATTGTTGTGAATCCTTCACCAGGGGCAAGTCTGTCCTCCATCAGCGCACAATGCGTGAATGCGAGCAGTTTGAGCTTAACTGGAGGGACACCTTCCGGCGGTTCATACTTCGGAACTGGAGTTTCTGGCGCTAGCTTCGACCCTTCAGTCGCGGGAGTTGGAACACACCTGATTAGCTATACTGTTACGAATGCTTTTGGATGTTCCGATACGGCCAGTCAAAGTGTAGTTGTGAATTCAGCGCCAACAGCAGCTCTTGGCACATTCACTGGTGTTTGCAGCAACGACTCAAGCTTCACACTCAGCGGAGGAAGCCCTGCAGGAGGAAGCTACTCAGGAACGGGTGTTTCGAGTGGTGTTTTCAACCCGACCTCCGCAGGAGTTGGAACTCATCTCATTACCTATACCGTTACTAACAGCAATTCTTGCAGCGCAAGTGCAAGTCAGAACATCACGGTTTCATCAAGCCCAACAGCGCTACTCGCAGGAATGAGTCCCTTTTGTGTTGATGCCACTTCGGTTCCATTGACAGGAGGTTCACCTTCCGGAGGTACTTATTTCGGACCTGGGGTTCTAGGAAGTGTATTTGTTCCATCTCTTGCCGGGGCGGGAACGCATGTGATTTCATACACAGTTTCCAATTCTGGTTGTTCGGATACAGCTAGCGTGAATCAAATCGTTTACGCCGTGCCGAACGTCAACTGGCCACAAGTCGGACCTTATTGTGCCAACGATTCAGCTGTTGCACTCAGCGGAGGAACTCCCTTGGGTGGAACGTATTCAGGAACCGGAGTGTCTTCAAATGTTTTCAATCCAATGTCAGCCGGAGCGGGAAGCCACGTATTGTTCTATTCTGTAACCGATTCCAATTCCTGTTCTGCGAACAGTTCACAAAACGTGACCGTGAACCCACTTGGTGGAGCCGCCTTATCGAGCTTCGGGTCCATCTGTGATAATGAAGCAGCCTTCACAATCACTGGCGGAACCCCAACCGGGGGAAGTTATTTGGTTAATGGGGTGTCAGCGACAAGTTTTGACCCAGGCGCTACTGGTACAGGAATCCATACAATTTCATACGTATTCACCACTGCCTTGGGTTGTACAGACACATCCTCTCAACTCATAACAGTGAATGCGTCACCAACGGTTAGCCTTGCGAGTTTTGCAAATCAGTGTGCCGGAAACAGCGCCTTCACCCTTAGCGGTGGAAATCCAAGTCCAGGGAACTACTTCATCAATGGAGTTGTTGGAACGAACTTCAACCCGGGCACATTGGGTGCTGGAACTTACACCATCAAATACGATCATGTGAATGGTTCATCTTGTCGAGATTCCGCCTTTAGCACCATTACTGTGTTGGCGCAACCAACGGTCACCTTAGGGCCTTTGGCCGATGTTTGTTTGAACGATTCAATCGTTTCTCTCTCTGGCGCTAGTCCGAGTGGAGGAAGCTTCTCTGGAAATGGAGTGAGCGGAACAAGCTTCGACCCGGCAATGGCTGGAGTGGGAACACAAGTGATCACATACCTTTTCACCGATACGAGTTCATGTACGGACAGTGCGCAGCAGAATTTGATTGTGAAGCCGCTTCCAATCATCCGCGCTTTGCAAGACACCGGAATATGCATTGGTGATACTGCGAGCTTTACCGTAGGAGGAGGAATCACTTATACCTGGAGCCCAGCGTCAAGTCTCGACAATCCGACTTCAGCGGCTCCTAAGGCATTTCCAACGACGACCACAAGGTATTTTGTAACCGGAACAACGCTGAACAGCTGCTCCAATTTTGATTCGATTGCAGTTGTGGTAAATGCGCTTCCAAATGTTTCGGCAGGAAGCGGACAGGTCATTTGCGATGGTCAAATTACCACCTTAAGTGCCAGCGGCGCATCGAATTACACTTGGAGTCCAGCAACTGGATTGAGCAGTACAAGTTCTGCCACACCAACGGTAAACGTGTCGAGCAGCATCAGCTACACGCTCATCGGAACGGATACCAATTCATGCATCGGTTCTGATTCAGTGCGCGTCGATGTAAACCCAAAGCCTACAGTGAATGCTGGTAATGACACAGCGGTTTGTGATGGACTTCCTTACACTATGATGGGAAGTGGAGCCAATTCTTATATCTGGAGTCCGAGCACAGGCTTGAGCGATTCTACTTCAGCTACCAGCAGTTTGAGTGTAAGTTCAAGTCAGATGTACACCCTAATCGGCTCAAACACTTTTGGTTGTTCCGACACCGATGCGGTAATGATTACGGCCCTGAGTTCTCCTACCGTTGCGATGAGCAGTATTCCATCGCGGTGTATTGATGCGGGAGTGTTTACCTTAAATCAAGGAAGCCCTTCGGGTGGTCAATATTCTGGACCTGGTGTGAGCGGAAGCCTTATGGATCCGAGCTCTTCCGGTGCAGGGCTACATACCATTACCTACAACTTTACCGACACCAATGGTTGCTCGAACAGCGCTTTTGAAACTGCTGTTGTGAATGCGCTCCCCGTGGTGCGCATCGACGGCTTACAGTCCATTTATTGTGAAAATGACGGACCAGATGCCTTCATCCTAACTCCATTAAGCGGTGGAACCGTCTCCGGCAGTGGCATCGTTGGAACCTCCTTTGTGCCAAGAAATGTGGCAGTTGGAGATTATGTACTGAGCCACAGCTACACGGATACCAATGGCTGTTTCAACAGTTATTCTCAGAACGTTAAGGTCGCTGAAATTCCTGAGGTTCCTGAAATCGTTGGCTTCCGTTTTGTGTTCAAGAACACGAGCTACAATTATCAAGTGATTCCGGTGAATGGGGCGAGCTATACTTGGAAGGTGAGCAATGGTAGTTTAATCGCCAGCGCGAACAACGTAGCCTCAATCCTCTGGGGAACCCAGAAGGAAGGAACGATTACCTTGATTCAGAACAGTGTTGATGGATGTTCAGATTCTTCGCAGACAACAATCCACATCGGTGCTGTGAGTGTTGAGGAAGCGAGCATTGAAGATCGCTTGAAGGTGTATCCGAACCCAGCCGACGACTTCCTGAACGTGGTCTATGAACACCAGGGCTCAGAAGAGGTTAAAATGGAAGTGCTCGAAATCAATGGGCGTTTGATCTGGACTTCAGACATCCGAGATGGTGGCGGAAAGTACGAGCACCAAATCGACCTTCGCACCTATCCAGCCGGAACCTATATGTTCAGACTGATTGGCGCAGAAGAGCCTTATCAAAAGCGATTTATTCGGAAGTAGAACGAGAGACTAGTCGCGCTCTGCAATGATGAGGGCCTTAAAGGCTTGAATCTCATCACGGTTGTATTTGTTTATAGGATCTTTCATGATCTCCAACAAATACGTGAAGGGAACTTCGTTGAACTCTTCTTCCTCTTCAGGGTCAGAAATATCGAAATCGAAGCTGCTGTTGTTCTCGATGTGGTCGGCCGAAAGGCGGCACATTTTAGTCAACAAAGGATCTACAACTACGTCGCGGTAGTGGAGACGAATCTCACGTAAATCAGAAACGGTCTTTTCAGTGAGTCCGTTTTTTTCAAAGTCTTTCTGAATTTCAGAAAGAACCTTGTTGGCTTGCTTGATAGCTGCTGTACTCATGTTACAGTTCAAATTTTATCCCTTGGGCTAAGGGAAGTTCTGTGGAATAATTGATTGTATTTGTTTGGCGGCGCATGTAAACCTTCCAGGCGTCGGAGCCCGATTCACGTCCACCACCAGTATCTTTTTCTCCTCCAAAAGCACCACCAATCTCTGCACCTGAGGTACCGATGTTCACATTGGCAATACCGCAATCGGAACCGCGAGAACTCAAGAAGAGTTCGGCTTCTCTAAGGTTGGTCGTCATAATGGCTGACGACAAACCTTGATCTACACCATTTTGCATGGCGATGGCTTCATCGAGCGTGGAGTATTTTAGAAGGTACAGAATGGGTGCAAAAGTTTCGTCTTGAACAATCTGATAGTAATTCTCAACTTCAGCAACGACGGGCTTCACGTAGCAGCCACTTTCATAGCCCTCTCCGCTCAGCACTTCCCCTTCAATCAGCACGCTCCCACCTTCGCGCTTAACCTCTTTAAGAGCGTTTAAATAGGCGTCTACGGCCAAGGTGTCGATGAGTGGACCCATATGGTTGTTCTCATCCAAAGGATTCCCGATGCGAATCTGTTTGTAGGCTTTCAATATTTTGCTTTTGACCTCATCGTACATAGATTCATGAATGATCAAACGACGGGTACTGGTACATCTTTGTCCGCAGGTTCCAACGGCGCCAAATACGGCACCAACAAGAGTAGTGTCAATATCTGCAGAAGGTGCGATGATGATGGCGTTGTTTCCTCCCAATTCAAGAAGCGATTTGCCAAGTCGCGCACCAACGGCTTCGCCAACTTTTCTTCCCATGCGAATGGAGCCGGTAGCTGAGATCAAAGGAACGCGACGATCGTGACTCATCCATTCACCAACTTTATAATCCCCATTCACCAAACAACTGATTCCCTCGGGAACATCGTTGGCTTCAAAAACTTGTGTGATGAGTTTCTGACAAGCAATTCCGGAAAGCGGAGCCTTTTCAGATGGCTTCCAAATGCAAGCATCTCCCGAGACCCAAGCAAGAGCAGTATTCCAGCACCAAACGGCAACTGGAAAGTTAAATGCCGAGATGATTCCGACTAGGCCGAGCGGATGGTATTGCTCGTACATTCTATGGCCAGGTCGTTCGGAGTGCATAGTTAAGCCGTGCAGTTGTCGAGACAAGCCTACTGCGAAGTCGCAGATGTCGATCATCTCTTGTACCTCGCCTTTTCCTTCTTGAAGAGACTTACCCATTTCATACGAAACCAAAGTTCCTAGGGCGTCTTTGTGTTTGCGAAGCAGGTCGCCAAACTGACGAACGATCTCTCCACGTTTTGGAGCTGGCCAAGTGCGCCATTCCGAAAATCCTTTCTGGGCCGTTCGAATGACTTCTTCGTAAGCTTCTTTTGAGGTGACTTCTAGGCTGCCAAGTTCTTTTCCGTCTACCGGAGAGGAGGATGAGAAATATTCAACGCTGCCCTTCAACCAGTTTGAGCCTGTGCTGGTTCCTTGGTTTTTAGCTTCTATTCCTAAGCTTTCTAAAACGGACAATTCGGCCTGTGCAAGCATATTTTTTCTTTGGTCAAAGGTAATTTTTGACCCCTTTCAAACGAAAGAAAATTCGGCTATTCTGTCTTTTCAGAATTGGAGTCTTCAGCCTCGGTTTCCGAATCGGTACTTGGAGCAGGATTCAGCTCTGCTTCAGGCGGATTTTCGTGCTCAACTCTTACCTCTTCAAGAACGGTTTCAAAGACATCCTTCTTATCCGCGCGAATTAGAGCCCAACTCATTAAACCAGAAGAAATCAAAATCACGTAGAGTAAGATTCCAGTGTCGAAGTCGGAGCTTTCGAATTGAATGGGGATGGAGTAGAAGAGCAAGATGGTGATCAAACCTCGAGGGGCGATGAACAGGAAGTCGTCCACTTTGGAACTTGAGAAGATCTTAAGAACGAGAAATCGCACCATATAGAGGGCCACTATAATGCACAGGCTAATGAGAAAAACCTCAATGTTGAAGAGTGCGCTTAAGGCAATGGAAAGTCCGAAAATGATGAAGAAAAAGGTTCGGACTACAAAGGAGGTTTCCAGTGTGACGACCTTAAAATTCGACAAGATCGCAAGGATGGTCTCTTCTTTAATCTGATTTGCCAGAGGCCCTCGGAAAAAGAGTTTGTGGTTGTTGAGAATGAGCCCAAACACCAATATGATCAAGAGGGAAGAAAGGTGGAACTGCTTGCCGACCGCATACAAGAGAATCAAAACAGAAATGAGCAGGAAGAGCTTAACTTGTCCAGATAGGCGGTGAAACACCAGAATGAGAAGGTAGCTTAACAAGAAGGATAGACCGATGGTGATGAGTAGGTTTCCTCCAGCAGACAGAAGAACATTTTCGCCTGCGGGAGCTTCCATGGCCCCAACGAGGAAATAGAAAAACATGATTCCAAGAATGTCGGAGAAGGTACCCTCGTAGATGAGGAACTCTTTTTTGTCGGCAACCATATGACCCACCGATGGAATTACAATGGCCGAGCTGATGATGGCTAAGGGAATGGCATAAAGCACCGCTTGACTATTTGAAACTTCAATAAAAAAGTGAATGATCATGGCGCAAACGCCAGTACTTAAAAGCAAGCCAAATAAGGCAACGGCAAAAGACCTCAGAATAAGTGGGGCTTTTTCTTTCGTCAACTCAAGATCTAGTGCAGCCTCCAGAACAATCATGATGAGCCCAACAATACCAAGAACTTCTAAGATTGGGAACCAGTTTTGCGCGGGAACTTCCGCCACAATCATAACTTGTTTTACAACGATCCCAGTAAGAATCAGAAGTAGAACGGAAGGAATTTTTGTCTTCTTGGAAATGACATTGAAGAGGTACGATAGGATTACCGTACAAGCCAAGAAGATGACTAAAGTGTAACTGCTGAAGATGTTCATTCCATACCTGTTTCCATCTGCTCGGGCTTGAGAACGACAGGCAAAGTACGGACAATTTCAGTCGCTATTGCAGGGAAGTTGTTCAGTATAATGAGTTTGATGCTGTTGTTGTTTCCACTGAACGCGCGTTTAACAGCCCCGGCGTACAATTCCGTTTTATCGTTGCTGAGAATGCTGTAGTGAACCTTGATTTCTCGCCGGAAGTTATCGCTGCCAAAACTGGTGGTTTCCTGACCCGGACTCAAACGTATGTCGAGTTGATTGACGAATAGGTAAAGGCCAGTTCCATACTTTGGAGAGAGGAAGTTGAGCATCTCTTGGTTGATGATTTTAGTAGCCATGAAACGCTCCTGAGTGTAGGAAACATGGACGATTTGCCCGTTTTCGAGTCTACCGCCCTCTTCAACAGGATCTTTGTCTTCGCCTAGTTCATCGATCTTACCTTTTACCTTATTTGCAATTTTTCCCAGACCCTTTTTTTCTGGTTCGGGCGGCTTGGGCATTTCGCGATACTGATAACCAATCGATTTATAGATGTAGTCCAAATCGCGGTTCACGTCTGCATTGTCGGCGTGCATGCGAACAATTTCATAGCTTTTCTTAGCCTCAATGCTCAAGGCATTGTCGAGAGCCAAACGGAAGTAACCCCGAATGTCCTGAAAGCTCAATTGGTCGCGTTTTCCAATGTAGCGATCGACTTCCGAACGGTACATTTTGGGCTCAAAGGGAACGATCATCAAGCGACTTTGATCCAAGGGAAGCAGAAGCGTATCGCGGTCCATTTCGGTTGCACCTGGAAGCAGCGTGTTGTCTTCTTGAGATAAAACTCCAAGCGCAGAAGTGCTGAGAGCGAGAAGTATGAATAGTCGATAGAGGAGGCTTGCCTTCATGGGAATAAAGGTAGGCTGCCGAAGAGGGGCCAAATCCCGCTTACAGGCTAGTTTTCAACATGGGAAGTTGGATAGCCTTAGGTAAAGGCCCGAAAAATATCGTTTCCGATGGCGTAGGTCATCAAAAGCAAGAGAAGAACCATCCCAATAGTTTGTGCCGCCTCCATCACTTTCTGACTTGGAGGTCGTCCAGAAACCATTTCGATCACGATGAACATCGCATGTCCACCATCGAGCGCCGGAATTGGAAGCACATTCATCAAACCGAGGATGATGGACAAGAATGCCGTCATCTCCCAGAACACTTGCCAGTTCCATGTCGCAGAGAAGAGTTTCCCCATGGTTCCAAAACTTCCTAGGCCACGATAGGCTCCAGAGGAAAGATCTGCAAGCTTGGAAAGCTGCCTCCAATAGCTGGCGAGCTTTTCTAGACCTTTATTCACACCCGCAGGGAAAGAGGCCCAAAAGCCATACTTCAAAGTCTCAAATTGATAAACTCCCAACTGCTCCATGTCGTTGTAGCTGAACATGGCTGGGACAACGCCAATCATTCCCTCTTCTGAAATATGTGCAGTAAGGTTTAGGCTTTCACCATTTCTTTCTAGACCCAAACTCACATCGCTTCCGGAATATTCTGCCAAAATTGTTTTCGCTTGATCGAAGTAATCAACACGCTCTCCGTTGATCGTTCTCACTCGATCCAATGGCTCGAGGCCAATGGAAGCGTTGTGTGAACTGTCGGGAACATTGGAAATGACAAAAGGAATGCGCGGCATAACCAAAAGGGGCGATTCGCGTTCAATGGCCTGACCGATCATGTCGGTAGGAATTTCAAGTTCGATTTGCTCTCCGTTGCGCTCAATGATTGCGCGCTCTCCTAAGAGTAGGCCCTCGTTTACTTCACTGAACCTTTCAGGAGTGCGACCGTCGAAAGAGACAATCTTGTCGCCTGTTTGAAGGCCGAGGTTCGTTCCTACGGAGTCCACCACCCAAACACCGTCGACGATGTTGTCGTTTGGCAGATATTTCTCTCCGAAGTAGAAGAGACTCATGGCGTAAATCAGGAAGGCCAACAGGAAGTTGACCACAACCCCACCAAGTATGATGACGAGCCTTTGCCAGCTAGGTTTTGCACGGTATTCCCATGGCTCTGGAGGCTTACTCATTTGCTCCTTGTCCATGCTCTCGTCGATCATTCCAGAAATCTTCACGTAACCACCTAAGGGGAGCCAGCCGATTCCGTATTCTGTATCGCCGCGTTTTACTTTAAAAAGAGAAAACCAAGGGTTGAAAAAGAGATAGAACTTTTCGACGCGAGTTTTGAAAAGTTTGGCAGGGATGAAGTGTCCCAATTCATGAAGCACAACCAAAATGGATAGGCTTAGAATAAGTTGGGTCGCTTTTATTAGGAATTCTTCCATTCTCAGATTTGACTTGCAAAGAAAGTAGAAAGTCTGACGGTCAGACTCTTAAAAGATTGAAATGTCGGCCCGGAAAAGCCATGCTACTGTAGAACGTTTTAGCAGCCCGAATAGTTTAGAAGAACGCGCGCAATTGCACGCCACCAGCATGAATGTACGGACCTGTTTCGGTCTTCCTGCCGTTGTATTGCAAGTTGAGTTGAAGGTTGTTTGCCAAGGTGCGTTGAAAGAGAGCCGACCAAGTGATGTTTGAGCCGGATTGCAATCCTTCGAGCATTTCAAATGAAAGCGCGTCGTTTCCACTTCCATTGTAGGTGATTAGAACGTAGTTCAAATTGGCGAGCAAGGAACCCGTTCCAATGAAGTTGTACTTGAATTCAAATCCGGTTTTACGAACCACTGCGAGTTCTCCGCCAAAATCGGCTGCATTGCTTTTTTCGCGGTAATTGAATAGAATCGAGGCACGTAAAGAGGTACTTGGTTGAAAGCTCAATTTGGGCTCGTATTCCTCAAACTGAAAGCGGTAATTGCGACTGCTAAAAACTTCCGATTCATTGCGTTTTATTCCTTCGCTGTATTTGCTGGTCAACATCCATTGCTTGCTGAGGTTGAAGCGCAATGTGAGCAGGTAAAAGGAGTTCTCGCGAGCATCGAAACCATTCACTAATAAGTTCCTTCCTCGAATGTCCTGATAGCCAATGTCGGCTCCAAATTTCGGATTGGAACGATTGAAGTAGAGCGTGTTTCGAAAGTTGCTGCTCATAGAGATTAGGGAGCTGTCGGCAATCTCAATCGGCAAGGGGTTGAATCGTTCAAGGATTGGAAGCTCGGCAGTTTTACGCTCAATGCGGTAGGCCAATTGGTTCTGAAATCGACCGGCAAACTTCTGCGCCTTCTTTCGCCTTTCCAGTGCTTTTTGGGAAATCTCTTTTTTCTTTTTTAGCTCGTCATCATCGTCTTTCGCACTCTTTTTCTTGTTACCGAATAAGGATGCGGGAGAGAGGAAAAGCGATTGGTTGAACTGATTGGTGAAGATCTTTACATAGTCGTCGGAAGGAGTGAAAATCTTGATGAAAGTTGCTTGGTCGGTGAATTGTGCGATTTCAAATTCATCCAATTCTTGTTGACCATTGTCGTTGTAATCGATCCAAGCATACACTCCCTGACCTGTAGGAACTTCGATGTAACTGAATTCTTTTCTAGCCTCCAAACCAGACGAGACCTCCACAAAAGTGTTCGAACGAATGAAGCCATTCAGGGCGTTCATATTGTATTCAAAGCGGGAGTTTAAACTATTGTCGGGGGCTTGGCTTGTAATGTCGGAACGGTACACTTCCAGTTGGCGATAGGAGTTCCTCGTTTTGAATCGGTGGTTTCGGTTCTTCAACAAATCCATTTCGAGCGCAAGAGCTTGTGCGTATGTTGCTGTGCGCAATTCGTTTTCTTGAACCGCCTTATCGCGGCGTTGTATGTAGGAGAGTTTGAACTTATTTTTCTGTTTGTTCGGACTTTCCAGAAAAACCTCCCTTTCCCAAAACTGATAGGAAGTGGAGCTCAAGCTGCCCTTCCCGGGGTCCCGTCTTCGGTTCCATTCAAAGTCGTCGCGGTAACCGAAGTACACTTTCCCAAGTCGACGTTTCAGAAGACTTTTATGTCGCTGGAAATCGCTGCTGCTGATACTTCCATCTGTTTGAAGAAGACTCCCAAGAAGGCTCAGATCCCAATCTTCATCGAGGTACTTCGCGTCCAAACTATTCCTCAATCCCTGAAACTCTGCCGTGGCCCCAAAGTTTTGAAGTTCATAATTTAAATAGCCGCGCTTCTTCTTAAAAAGGCGCATTCGAAAATTTGAGAGCAGTTGCGAAGAACCGAGGGAAACTCCTCGTAAGTTCCAGTCGCGGTAGAATTCTACGCTACGAATTCGTTCAATTTCCTGGAAATTTTCTTGCCAATACTCAAGCCCACCCGCGAGCTCCAAATTCCAAGGTCCGAGTACAGTGTCCTTCTTACCAAAAACGGGCATGCTCTTGCTTAATTCCATTTTTCCCGCAAAACCATAATCGTCTTGAGAGTCGAGATTCGAGAAAGTGTTGAGGTCGTTCTCACTCAGGGCGCCTTCAATTTTGAACAGACTTTGCGCACCTAATTTCTGCTCAAGTCCTGCCGAAAGCATGCGCCGAACTTTTGGTGTAATGAGCTTTTGAATCGGTTCAAAATTCCCTTGAGGAAGCCCGCCCAACGGGGCGACCCATTCGTAGACTTTTCCGTTTGCTAGGGAGCGGGCAAGTCGGTAATTCCCTTGGTTTTCTCCAACTTGAGAAAAGACCAGCTGATAAAAATCGCTGTCGGGATTGGAGGAGTAAACGAAAATGGAGTCGTAGCCTAAAGTGTCGACCAGTTTGTAGAGAATGAGGTCTTGATCGAATTCTACCGCATTGATGGAAGGGGCAATGGCCAAGTCCAAACTGTCTCCGACTGAGCGCAAAATGCTTTTCTGCTCGTCGGTGAGGTCTTGTTGTAAGCTCTGATTTTTGCTGTCTTGTTCGGAGTAGAGGTTGATGAAGGCCTTTGTTTTTTGCGATTTGTACTCGTCTGAAATTTGAAGAATGCTGCGCGCGTAATTTCGATCGGAGTATTGGAATTCAACCACAATTCGTTTGTCTTTGGTGATGAACTGGTTGGCGGTGAAAATCAATTCGGCGGTGTTGTAGTTGATCACATAGTCGTATTCCTGTCCGCGTTTCAGTAGTCTTCCATCGATGTAGACGCGTTCCGTTCCGCTCAGGATGACAATAAAACTTTCGCCATTTTCACCACGGAGTCGATATGGACCCTGGTTTCCTTCAACCCCTTGAACTACATTCCTGGAAAATTTTCCCCTAGAAACTGCTGCTGAGGTTTGGATGGTGTGTGAAGGAGAAAGACTGTCGACGAGGTTTTTGTCGGTTTTGATTTTTGAGCTGAAAAAGGCGCCTTGAGCTCGTTTTAAATATTTCGCGAAGTAGGATTGACTCGCTTGTTTTTGTTGGAAATCACCTGCAATGAGTTTGTTGTTGTCGTCGTAGAGTTGAATGAAGACTTGATCAAAATCTTGAAGTTGTTGGGTGTTTCCCTCGGGTTGGATGGGAATGTTTTCATCTGAAATGCTCGCCAAAATTCGGATGTTGTCGGAAATGCGCCCAGAAAGTTGCAAGTTCAGGTTGGAGTTTACCGATAAGTTTTGATTGTTGCCGAAGCTCACACCCCTAGAAATGCTTCCTCGTTTCTCTAAACTGCTCGAACCGAAGATGGAATTGGGTTGTGAACGAGCGCTGTATTTAAAGGGGTCGGCACTTTCAAAATTCGGACGAAGAAGGTCTGGGTTCTTATGCCGCAATGGAGTCGTGAAGGCCACTGAGAAAACCCTGAAACTTGCATTGAATGTTCCTTTCAGGCTTTTTGGAATGAAAACCTCAGAACGAAATAGGTCGAGGTGATAAGCACTCGGGTCCACAATTGCTCCTTTCGAACGAAGCACAAAACTACCTGGCACGATGCTTAAACTGTCGAGCTTAATCGTGTCTCCACTGAAAACTCTTGCATTGCGCATGGGGTTTTGCTGCGCATGCGCAGAGCTCACAAGAAAGAGAAAGAGAAACCAAAGGCCAAAGCGGACGTTTAACATGCAGCGGATAAAGGTAGAAACACTATCTCTGGAAGCGCTTTCTTTGTTTTCTTGGGAAGGGCGAATGAGCTAAGTCTTGAACGTAAAATCAACTAAAAGAGTATGAGAATCATCTCCTACAATGTGAATGGAATTCGTGCGGCACTCAAAAAAGATTTCATAGGATGGCTCAAAGCCGCCGATCCGGATGTTTTGTGCCTACAAGAAATTAAGGCCAACATAGAGCAAATTCCAGTGGAGGAGTTTGAAAATTTAGGCTACGAGCACGTTTGGTTTTCGGCGGAGAAGAAAGGTTACAGCGGGGTGGCAATCCTGAGCAAGGTCAAACCAAAACGCATCGAAGTGGGCTGTGGGATTGATGCCTACGACCGCGAAGGAAGAATTTTAAGGGCTGATTTTGATGGCGTGAGCGTGCTCTCTTGCTATTTTCCCTCGGGCTCTTCGGGCGACGAACGGCAAGCATTTAAAATGCGGTTCCTGAAAGATTTCCAAGGCTACATCAACAAACTAAAAAAGGAATTTCCCAACCTAGTGATTTCGGGGGATGTCAATATTTGCCACGAGGCCATCGACATTCACAACCCTGTGCGTTTGGCGAAAACTTCGGGATTCTTGCCGGAAGAACGCGAGTGGGTGAGCTCGTTTTTAGACAGTGGTTTTGTCGACAGTTTCCGTCAACTGAACGATGAGCCTCATCAATACAGTTGGTGGTCGTATCGTGCCGGAGCACGCGGTAAAAATTTAGGATGGAGAATCGACTACCATTTTACAAGCAGAAGTCTGCGCGATAAAATCAGTCGAGTGGGAATTCTCAGTCAAGCAAAACACTCAGATCATTGCCCTATTCTCTTGGAATTGGACCTCTAAATCTTACCGAGCTGCTTCTTGAACATTTTGATTTGTTCATCGAGAAGCCCTGCAGTGTCCTGCTTTTTAGCTTGGTTCATATAATTGATGGCTTCGCGCTTGCGGCGTTTCGACATGGCAATTCCGGCGAGGTTTAAGTTCGCCAAAGCTTTGTCGTGTCCCATGCGCAAACCCGTGCTCAAGGCTTTTTTGAAATGACTTTCAGATTTACCAACTGCTCCACCTTGCGATTCAATGAGTCCCTTGAGGAAGTGATGGTAGGCCGCTTGAGTTTTTGGAAAAGCTTCTGGGTGTTTTACACTCTCCAATACTTTTCGTGCTCTGTCGAGCTTGTTTCGTCGAAGAAACCAAAAAGCGAGTAGGTTGGTCTCGTGTCGGAAGAGCAGGAAGATGGGAAGTACCATCAGCAAGTTGATGAAGATGCCGTTGCCAATATTGCCGTCGGCGTATTGCCACACAGACCATGCAAGCATGGCGGCGATGACGAGATATTTGATGATTTTATTGAGCATAACCCCCTGTTTTAGAAGGCTGCAAAGCTACCGAAAATGCGCTCAATCAGTGAGGAATGTGAAGCGGTAAAAATGAAGTTCAGGAGATTATCTTTGAAGACCTTGAAAGCAGTCGCACTTCTTCTTTTCCTTGCCCTTGGAATCTCCGTCCAAGCGCAAGACATGATTTACAAAAAGGATGGAACGGCATTGAAGACAAAAGTCTATGAGGTGAGCAACGACAAGGTCCGCTACAAGATGTATGAAAACCTAGGCGGTCCATTTTACTACACATTCAAAGGCGACATCGACCACATCGAGTACGAAAACGGCTTCGTCGAGAGCTATGCCAACATTCCCCAACGATCGGCAAGAAAGTTTGGCCTAGGAGCGAACCTGGGAGGGCCAAGTATTTTTTATTCCGTGGAACTCGACTATCGCGTAAGTCACAACTTCGACTTGGAGGCCGGCTTTGGGAATACGGGCGCCTGGGCCGGAGTGAATTACCTTTTCAACGATCTGCGGTACGAATCCGTTTCTCCTTACATTGGGTTTAGTGCGAATGTTTGGTTCGTAGACGGCTTTCAGTACCAAGGTTTTTATGCTCCTCTCGGAATCAGTATCATGCATCAAAAGAGCGGTCTTGGAATCTCAGCTGAAGTGGCTTGGATGAATCGTTTTGCTGACATCTCGATGGTTTGGGGTGGAGTGAAATTGAGTGCTCATTTCTAAGCATGAAAAAATTCGCACTTTTTATTCTTGCCGTTTGCATGAGCGGATCCTTGTGGGCTCAAGACCTCATCTTCTTTCGCACGGGCGATAGCTTAGAAGTGAAAGTTCTTGAAGTGGGAGTGTCGGAAATTCGGTACCGCAGATGGTCGAATTTGCAAGGGCCTCTTTACGTAACCAACAAAACTGAAGTAAAGCGAATTCAATACCTCAAGGGTGAGGCGGATGAATTTCCATTGATGCCGCCGCCCATTGAAATTCTTGAATCGAAGGGTCGAAATTGCCTTGGAAACCCTAGAGAGTATTATCCGCTTGGAGTTGGATTGTACATTTTTGGTCCAACAGGGGCGGTATCTGTAGAATTGAATTACTACGTCGTGCCCAGCTTCGAGGCCGTCATCGGAATAGGCTTCGGGGGAGGTTATGGTGGAATGCGCTTTCATTTCTTGGGAGGAAAAGAGAAGAACAGCAGCTTGTATGCAGGGGGCTTTTTCAACATTGTCCGAACAGAATGGGGCTTTGCCCAAGCAAATCTTTACGCTCCTTTGGGTGTTGAGTTCATATCGAGAAACGGTTTCTATTTCGCGCCTGAAGCAGCGCTCCTGTTAATCAACCCTCTTCGAACTCCAATAAGTCCAGCACCTTTCCTTGGCTTCCGCGGAGGAATTCGCTTTTCTAATTGAGCAAATCGGCAAATTCTCGGTTGTTGCTAAGACGAGGAATTTTGTTCTGACCACCAAGCTTGCCACGTTTTTTCATCGCTTCAATAAAGCCGCCTTTCTCTACTGGAACAATCTCCAATTCCCTCAGAATATTCCCCTCTCTTAAGTCTCGGTAATAGACGTTTTTCTTCTGCATGAGCTCATCCAGGAAGCTGGCAATTTTTGCACGGTCTTCGGGAAGCTGGTCGAATTCAACAAACCACTGATGAAGGGGCAGTCCGCTTTTCGGCTTCACCTCGGGGGCCACATGAAACTCTCGAATGCTCAGTGAAAAGGAATCGATGGCTGCTTTCATGCTGCTCTCAACTTCATGACCAATCACATGCTCACCGAAGGCTGAGATGAAGTGTTTGATGCGACCGGTAACAACAAGTCGGTAGGGTTTAAGAGAGGTGAAGGCCACCGTATCGCCAATGCTGTAACCAAAAAGACCGGCGTTGGTGTTCAGAATCAAAGCGTATTGTTCACCCAACTTCACTTCAGAAAGCGACAACCTTGAAGGTTTTTCGTTGTGGAATTCCGTCATGGGAATGAACTCGTAAAAGATGTCGGCATCGAGGTTGAGCAAGAGTCCTTCACCCCGCTGGCGGTCTTGGTAGGCGATGAAGCCCTCAGAAGCAGGAAAGGTTTCAATGCTCGGAATTTCGGCTCCGATGAGCTCTTTGAAGATGGCACGATAGGGATCGTAATTCAGCCCGCCGTATACGAACAAGGAGAAATTTGGGAAGACTTCCAGGATGTTCGCCTTGCCGGTTTTTTCAAGAATGCGTTCGAAGTACATCTGAACCCACGAAGGAATTCCCGAGATTAAACGCATGTCTTCTTTCAAGGTTTCCTCAATGATGGCATCTAGCTTCTCCTCCCAATCTTCGATGCAATTGGCCTCCCAACTGGGCATGCGGTTCTTCTGCAAATAGGAAGGTACGTGGTGAGCAACAATTCCTGAAAGCCGTCCAACATCAATTCCCGATTCTTTTTCTAGAATAGGTGAACCCTGCAGGAAGATCATTTTTCCATCGACAAATTGAGCATTACCACTTTCGTTGATGTATGACAAGAGCGCATTTCGGGCAGCGTTGAGATGATGTGCAATCGAATCTTTTGTGATGGGAATGTACTTAGCGCCAGAGGTAGTTCCCGAAGTTTTGCTCAAGTAAATCGGACGACCAGGCCAACAAACGTTTTCTTCTCCCGCTTTGATGCGATCGAAATAGGGGCGAAGCTCTTCATATTCCCTCACGGGAACAGCTTCTCGATAGTCTTGAAAACTGTGGATGTCTTGAAAATGGTGATCCTTTCCGAAGGCAGTTTGAGCCGCTTTTCGAAGGAGCATTTCGAAGGTATGCTCTTGCGCACCGTGCGGATGTTTTGTCCACTTTTTGGTGCCGCGAACAATTTGCTTCGCGTAGACTTTTGATAGAGCAGCTTTAATTCCCACAATTCAAAGAAAGGAATGAATCCCAAAGAATACATTTGCGCAAGGTGAAAAAGGAAGAGAAACGTCATATTGCCATCCTCGGATCAACCGGATCCATCGGCACACAGGCCCTTGAAGTTCTTGAAGAACAATCGGAATATTTTGAGCTGGAACTCCTCACAGCTGGGCGAAATGGGGAATTGTTGATTCAACAAGCCAAAAAATTTAAGCCGAATACCGTTGTCATCGCCGACGAAGCTCAATACGAGAAAGTGCGCGATGCTCTTTGGGAAGACGACATTAAAGTATTTGCTGGAAGCGAAGCCATTGAGCAAGCCGTAGAGATGGAGGACATCGATGTGGTGCTTACAGCCATGGTGGGTTTTGCAGGCTTGAAGCCTACCATTCGCGCCATCGAAGCAGGGAAAGCCATTGCTCTTGCCAATAAGGAAACCTTAGTGGTGGCAGGTGAGTACATCACAAAATTGGCCCAAGCGAAAGGGGTAAACATCTATCCCGTAGATTCCGAGCACTCTGCCATTTTCCAATGTTTGGTTGGCGAGTTCCACAACCCAATCGAGAAGATTTACCTCACCGCTTCTGGAGGTCCTTTTAGGGGAAAAACAAGAGAAGACCTCTTGGGTGTGACCAAAGCGCAAGCACTTAAACATCCGAATTGGGAGATGGGAGCCAAAATAACCATCGACTCGGCAAGTCTTATGAACAAAGGACTGGAAGTCATTGAAGCTAAGTGGCTCTTCAATTTGAAACCAGAACAGGTGGACGTCATCGTGCACCCGCAATCCATCGTGCACTCTATTGTTCAGTTCAAAGATGGTTCCATGAAAGCACAGATGGGACTTCCCGACATGAAGCTGCCCATTCAATTTGCGCTGACTTATCCGAATCGGATGAAGACCTCCTTCCCGCGTTTCAACTTCTTAGACTATCCTGAATTCACTTTTGAGAAGGCCGACTCAGAGACCTTCACGAACTTGCAACTCGCATTTGATGCTCTAAATTCTGGTGGAAACGCCGCTTGTACATTGAATGCTGCAAACGAAGTGTCTGTTCAACTCTTCCTCGAGGATAAAATCAAATTCTTGGACATTGCCCGCATCAACGGCGAGACCTTAGCGAAAGCTTCTTTCATCCAAAAGCCCAGTTTAGAGCAGTTGTTCGAAAGCGACGCAAGCGCGCGGGAATTGGCGCACTCTCTGATTTAAAATCCTTCTAAAAAGTCAAGTAGATTCCGGCTTGAGCATGACCCAATTTGGTGTCTTGCGGCAAGAACATTCCCGGAATGTTGTCGGTTGCCAAATACAGCTGAAGGATCTTCAAGCTGTAACTCGCAGAGAAGCCAATGTTGGCAAAGCCACCGCTGGATAAGGTATAGCTTGGGTGGATGCGCAATTGCTCATTGATGGCGATGGGAAGCGCTAAGCTGAAGGCATGCAAACTTCTTCCGTAGCCAGATTCCACCGCATACACTCCAGCTAGAGAGAGCTTTTCGTTGATCTTGTGGGAAGCACTTAAGTAGAGCGTCCAGGGTGTTGTTGTACTGTATGACTCGGCATTGTCGTCATCGAGGCTTAGGATGGACTTCAGGCTATCGCGAACGTCCATTCCTGGACTATTGGTAGAATCGCCAAAACCATCGTCGATCAAGTCGAGGATGTCGAAACCTTGAAAGGAAAAGCTGTCGGTTTGCGCCTGAATTTGTTTCACATCTTGTTTCCAGGCAATGCGGCCCAAGTTCACCACCGAAGCTGAAAAACGGAGATTTTCGTTCACACTATAATCCAGACCAAGGTCAAGCCCAAAACCACTTCCTACTCCACGCAAGGGAGTTGTGGAGAACAAACGAAAGCTGTCGTTGCGAGTAATGGTAGTCATACCTGCCGTTTGAAAGAGAGCCGAACCATTGAGCTCAAAATCGTAGTAGTCACCATCGAAACTTGCTGAGTAGTTGTTCGACTCAGTGTGAATGTTGCTGATGCCGTCGATGAGTTTCACCTGGGCTCCAATGTTTAGTTTGTCGCTTACTTGTCTGGCCAAACGCAATCCATATTCCCGATACCAATCGAAGTGCACAGAGCTTCCCAAGTCGGCCGTTTCGTTTTGAAAAATCTCATTTCCCAGTCCAGCCAAACGAACCAGGTCAACGCTGAGGTAGGAGCGAAAATTGAGTCGCTCTCGAATGGAGAACGTCAGGAAATTTTTCTCCCCAAGCCGCATACCTACCGAGAGCCACTGCCAACTCAAGTGAATGTTTTGGAAGTTATTTGCACTGATGTGATCAGCGATGTTGGCGGGAATTAAGTCGAGGCTTGCAGAATCTGGATTCGGTTGAAGCAAGGAGCTCAAAACAAAATCGTTGCTTCTCGATTGGAAATAGGCATCGCTCACAAAGGGCAAGCCCACAACAAATTTATCTTTTGGAACCCAAGCCGGGTTCAGCCCAAGGGAAGCGGGCTGATTGGGCATGCTGTACAGCGACATGGAGCTTTGCGCATGTGAAGATTGCATTCCCGCGAGAAGATATAGAATGAAAAGCAGGGGAAGAAGGCGCCTCATTCGTTGAAGATTTTAACGCCAGCTCTCACTTTGAAGAGGTGGTCTTTCACAACAACATCTCCATCCGTATCTAGGGTCACTTCAATAACAACGAAGGAATAGGAAGGCAGTTCCTCAAGGTCTTGGGAGTTCAGTTTTAGAATGTAGGGATCGGAGATGTTCGAGAACGGCACAGCATTGCTGCCGGCACCTACCTCAAAGTTTTCGAGCAGAACTTTCGAGGATTTGTATTGCTCATCGTACAAAGTGATTTCTACAAGCGCGCCCATGGGGAAGGAGTTTTCAGCACCAAACCTCATTTCCAATCGATCCACTTTTGACAGGTCAAAATCGAAGCTAAAGTCGGCGGTATCGGTAAGGCCGAGATTCTGTACACTTCCACTCAATGGAATCTTCATCGTTGAATTTACGGTGAAGCCACTGGTGTCGGTCATAAAATCCAGAGTGGTATTGCTGTCGGCATTTGAGGTGGCTTCAATCTGGTGGTAAAGCCATTTCGGCTTGTCGCCGATGAGGTCGTTGATGTTGGAATTTTCGCGGTTCATGGCCAAGATGGTGGTCGCGGAGGCTCCGAAGTCGCCGTAGGCAGGGAAGTCGAGGCTGAAGGGTTGTGGAAAAGAGCCCGCAGTTCCATTCGGGTCCCAAATTGTTGGATTTTTGGACCCGACGTCTAGAGCTTCCAGCTTCAAGTCGATGTCGACGGGAAAACCAAAGGAGTTGATGATTTCGAATTCGAACTCGAGGTCGTTGAACAATACGGAACCCTCACCAAAAGCGTCGAAGAGAGGCATGAAGATGGAGTCCTCATCTAAGCTTACTATTTGCTGACCAAAATCCCCATCCATAAAGGTAAAGCTTAAATTGCGGTAACCGAATTCAAGAATCAAGCTGTCGCTGAACTTCGGAAGCGCCCCGTCCATGCTTAAGGTGATGTCGTAATTGAAGCGGTTGTAAGCAGGAGTGGCTTGAGTAAAATCGAAGGAGTAACCCGAGATGTCGACGACTTTTTCAGTTACGCTCAGCACACCTCCACTGCTCGTGTCGAAGGCCAGCGTTTCATCGTATGAAGTCACTCCATTCGACAAGGCGGGTATTTCAACGCGCACATTTCCAGGTTTCGAAAAGGCGGAGCTCAAACGCAAATAGGCTTCACCACTTCTGAGGTCGAGGTGTTCAACCTTCATCCCATTTGGCGCATTGAAGGCATACTGTTCTGTGGTTCTTACTGGCGAGGCCAATACGATTAAGCCAGGAATGGTGAGAGAGTTTCCAGTGTCGGGAAAGCTTACAATCTCATTCGCTTGAATGGAAAAAAGTTGGCCTGTTTGCCAAAGGCTCACTCGTCCGTCTGCATCTATCGGGACCTGCAATTCACCGTCGTCGAGTCGGTCGATGAGGCGAGCCGTAGAAATTTCAGTATTGATGATGGGAATGCCAAGTTCTTTGGGCCAATCGGCCAACTGGACACTCGAAGCTTGGAAGTACTCACGCACGCAAGCGCTTAAGAGGATGATGCTTGTACTTAGAATAAGAAGAGTCTTGAAGCTATGTCTCACAAGATGAAGTAACGAAATTCTGATGATTAATTATCGATTACCGATGATCAATGGGTGATTTTCGGTTTGCGCTAAGAATCCGATACTTCCGATATACGGAGCTGTCGTTTAATAATTCAAGCCTGTAGTTCTCATTCAGCAAGCTTTGAATTTCCGCTTGACATGTAACAATTACATCTCCAGATTGGAGGTTTTCAGGCTCTATCAATTCAACCTCGATGCCTTTTTGAGCCAGCACCTTTTTATAGAAACGCAGGTGATCGTTGTTTCCAAGGTGAAGGACCTTAGCCTGGTCTAGATTGTCCTTTCCATAGAGCACGTTGAATAGAAAGTGTTCGGAGCCCATGGTCTCATAGTTCCAAGGTGGTTCGCTGGGTTTGTAGGTAGCATCCCAAACTTCTTGATAAGGAGCTCGAAAGACCACCACCAAAAGCAGGAAGGCAATGATTTTGCCCGAAAGAGCAAAGGAATATAAGTTCACTTTTTGCAAGGCCGAGTATAGGATCCACAAGGGAATCGACGCAAGCATGGCTAAAAATGGTTACATGGGCAAGTCGTACCAAGGTTGTTTGGTAGCCGATGATGAAATGACGAAAAAATGCACTAATACTGCTAGGGTGCTTAATGTGGTGAGTTTTCTGAGCTTGTCGTCTTTGGAATAATAAGCCAGGGGAAGGGCAAGGAGAGCAAGGAGCAACCAAGGTGCGAAACGGTAATTCTTGAAGCCTTCTAGATGATACCAGTAGCCAAACTTCTTGCTACCTAAATTTTCTTCAAAGCGCCCACCCAATTCATTGAAGGAAACCATTTCTAGGTAACCCGGGTTTAGGGCTTCCCGCCCGAAATAATATCCTAGAACAAGCACGGCCATCCCGAGAAAACTAATGTAGGTATGTGGGTTCTTCAGAAGGCCAATCAACTTTTTGTTGATAAGAGCATAAATCAAAATTACTGGCCCAAAGAACAAACCTGCAATCCCTTTGGTGAGAACAGCCAAAGCAAAAGCCAAGAAGCCCAAATAGTAAAAGAGTAATCGCTGGCTTTCAAAAAAGGAAAACATCAGGAGCAAGCCAAGGCCAGAAAACAGACAGAGCATGGCATCGTAATCTCCCGTGCGTGTTCCATGCTCGCTGATGTAGCCTAAGGAGGTGATTAAAACAAGCACAGCTATAATTCCTAAATGAACGCGACTTGATGTATTTCTTGCTGAAGACCAAAATTGCCACGCAGGTTAAGAAGGCCGAGATGGCAGAAGGCAGTCGAACGGCCATTTCATTAACGCCAATCGTTTTCATGAAGAACACTTGTGCCCATACCATTAAAGGCGGTTTGGTATTCCACAGATCGGGTTCGCCGAAATAGTGCGGAACGAGGTATTGGCCATGTTCGAGCATTTCCCATGCACTAATCGCCAAGCGAAGCTCGTCCCAGTACCTCAATGGAAGGCTGTTCAAATGCCCGAAAATTGGCATGTACATCAAAAGGCCGAGCAGGTAATAGTACCAATTGGCTTTTAGATGTTGCTGGATGGATTTCATATTAGGCTTGAGAACCTACTTCAGAATGAAACTCGTTTTACCCAATTCGTAGTCGTCGCAGTAGGTGTACACTTCGTAATTACCTTCAAGTAGTGCCTCGGGATCTTCTACATCCCAATACAAACAAACATCTGTTTCGGCACCTTGATAGTCAACTTGCTTCTTAACAGAATACAGTGCTTTTACACCGTCGTACATGAACATATTGTCCTCATTTTCTTCAAGCACAACCACTTTGCCATCTGGGGCTATGATGCGCGCATACACCCATTTTTTACCTTTTGGCGTGAGTTCGTTTTCGTCTAAGGTGAGGCAGCATTTCAACATGTCTGAACGCTTGGCACGATCGGTTTCACGCGTGGTGTTGTTGCTTTTCTTGCGAAGGGCTCCAGCAAACATATCAGATGCCTGGAGCTGTTCTCCAATTTTTACTTTTTCCGAAAGCTCTACGTTTTCTTTTGTGAGGGAATTGGTTTTGCTTCGCTCCTTGCCAAGGTCTTCGGTGATCTGGGTATTCTTTGCAGTGAGTTCGATGTTTGCTGTATTCAATGAGTCGATTGTACGCACATAATCCTGCATAATATCTCGTAGAGTCGCGGTTTCTTGACGCAACTTATAGATGGTCCAACCTTTTGATTTTGACTCTTTGATGAGTTCTTGAATTTTCGTTTGCTGTTCTGTGAGGCGAGCATTCAGGGTATCGTTGTTGGTTTTCATCGCCTCGTACTGATCGAACATTCCTTCCAGTTCGGCCTCTACTTCTGTCTTCTGACGTTCAAGAATGCCAGTGTCTTCGATGGCGATTTGGTAGTTCTCTTTTTCCTGAGAATAGAGGTAGATGAACACGATGTTGCTGATCAACAGCAAGATGGCCAATCCTTGATAAATACGATTATTCGTCTTTTGTCCTTCGGAGCTCATAAGATTGTAGATGTATCTAACAAATGTAAAGGCTTTCCAATGCTTTGTGAGTTCCTAGACTCTATTTTTCCCAGAAGCTGTGTTGTCTGCGGTGCAGCGCTCATTCCAAAAGAGGAGGATTGTTGCCTTCAATGCCTTTCGTCCATCCCAAGAACCGATTTCCTGAAAGTAGTAGACAATGAGTTGGAGCGACTTTTTTGGGGGAAAGTTGAGGTGGAATCGGGTTCCGCTTTTGCGCATTTCTCAAAATCGGCCGGAATCCGAAGTTTGGTGCACGAACTGAAATACAGAGGCAATAAACGGATCGGGCGTCGAATTGGTCGCATGATGGCGGCACCACTTCAACGACATTGGCCTAAACCCGATTTGATTCTTCCTCTTCCCTTGCATCCGAAGAAACAAAAGAAGCGGGGCTTCAATCAAGCAGAGATCCTTGCCGAAGGAATATCGAAAGAACTTGACAGCGCATTAAACACAGAGCTACTCATCCGAACGGTGGCCAATGAAACCCAAACGAATAAAAGCGCAGAAGAACGGGTCGAGAACGTAGAAGGCATTTTCCAAGTCACACAATCGAGTGCTCTAGAAAACAAAACAGTGCTCCTCATTGACGATGTGATTACTACCGGCGCTACCATGGCAAGCTGCGTTTCTGAGTTGAATAAAGTTGCTGGCACCAAGGTTTATGTGGCGGCTGTCGCCTTTGCTTCTCAATAAGATGAAAGACCAAAGTGAAAAGATGAAAGTGAAAAGATGAAAGAGATGAATGGGAGTTTTGAGAATCTTATTGTTTGGCAAAAAAGTAGAATCCTTGCAAAAGAGATGTACCGGCTGTTTGGGAAACTTCCTGATTATGCATTCCGGGACCAAATCCTAAGAGCAACTATTTCAGTGATGAACAACATTGCCGAAGGACATGAACGAAGGAGTTCGCTTGAATGGAGACAATTTCTCTACATCGCAAAAGCCTCGGCAGGTGAAGTGCGATCGATGATATACTTGGCTGCGGATTTGAACTACCTTGATTTGGACACCAAGGAGAAGTTCATTCGTTCGAGTGAGGAGATTGCGTACATGCTTGCTTCTCTCATTCGTAAACTCTAATTGAAAAGCTCAAGAGCTGAAAAAGCGGAATACCTCTTTAACCCTATTCGTTTACAAGCCAGATGAGGCCATTCGCGTTGGAAGTCAAGTACAGCAGTCTCTTTAACTTTTCCACTCTTTCAGTTTCATTATTTACCTCCTTCGCAACCCGAAAGTATTAGCCGATTGGACTTATATACTCTTCAACTTTTTAGCTCTTCCTCTCTTATCTAACACGATAAACGGGATACCGCAAATGACTCTTCTCGTAATAATCCGATTGTTTGTAGATGAAGAATAGTTGGGCTTTTGGGTTGTTGGCGAACTCTGAATCGGAGGATTTTTTCTCTTCGAAGGCTTTCTTGATTTCAGGATCTTCCACGAGGAGTTTGGCGGCTACATCTTCAAAAACGTAGGATGAGTACCACTCCTTTTGCTGAAGGATTTCATCGAAGAAGTTCCAGGCAAAAAATGAATCTTCTCCTTCGGGTTCCAAAGTCTCAACAATGAAGCGGTTGCTGAACTGATTGACGGGGATGAGGTAATCTCCTTTGTACAAATCGATGAGCTGCTCTTCCTTTGAAACTTCTACATCGTAGTGCAAGTAATGGCCTTCGTAAGGACGGTTCAAACTCTTGTAGTCTTTGATGTAGCTCACTTCTAGAAGCATATTGGTGTCGCGCTCTAGAGGCACGAGCTGCACGCCGTTGTTCTTGAGGCGATCGGCCACCTGCCACCAGACTTGGGGTAAAACGTAGAAAGATGGGGCGGCCGCTTCCTTATCGAAAAAGTAGCGGTTGTAATATTTGATGTTCTTTTCGTACGGCTTCTTTTGGTCGTAATACAAACGCTCAGCTCCCGTTACTTCCGACTTCTTGTACTTGGCTTCGTAGCCTTTGAATGTTATGGTCTCGAATACGTTCGTGTCCAGCTGCCAATGCAGCGGGAATTGCTTGGCAGTGCTGAGAATTTTTTGTGTGCTCTGACGCGTAGAAAGAATTTGAAGTCTGTTTTCGGAACAAGTTTCAACTAGAGAATGAAGGAGGGCGTGCGTTGCCAATACTCGCGCTTCAAAGCTCTTGAGCATATGGGCTTCACTTACGAATGAGAAGGCATTGAAGAGTGCCGTGTAACCGGTTGAGTAGCGTGGAGTTTCTAGGAAGTCGTAGATGCCGCTGTCGGGGATTTGTTTGAGGCTGTGCACGTAAGGGCTCATCGGGAAACCTTTCTTTTCCATTTTAGCGAAGATGGCTGGGTCGAGCGTTGTGCGTTGGTATTTTCCAAGAAGTGGAAATAGTTTGTCCGACTGCGAGGAAATGAGGGTCATGTCGTATTGGTAATCGGCGCCGTTCGAAGTATGCGTATCGATGAATACATCGGGGTCCCATTTCACAACTACATTTTGCAGCAGCCAAGTGTTTTTAGCGTCGGCTTTGATGAAGTCGCGGTTGAGGTCTAGGTTGCGTCCGTTTCCACGAAAGCCAGCCTCTATAGGACCATTTTGGTTTGCTCGTGAACAGCAGGCTCGATTCAGTCCGCCGCCTACATTGTACATCGGAATGATTCCGACCACAACATCTTGAAGAATCTCACTGTATTTCTTATTGCTGAGCAGCTCATGAGCGAATTTTAAGCTCGCGTCAACGCCGCATGGCTCGCCAGGGTGAATGCCGTTGTTGATGAGCAAGAAAACGCGTTTATCGGCTTTGTTTTGAATCGGGTTGAATTGCTTTTTCCGATCGATTAGGAACAGGTGAAGGTCTTTGCCAACGTCTGTTTGTCCGAGGGTAATCAGCTTGGCTTCTTCGTAGGCCGCATCTAGTTTTTGGTATTCTTCAATGAGCGATGGCAGGTCGTAAGTTTGATTCTGACGAAAGCGCTCAGTGGCCTGAGCCTGAAGACGGGGATTCAAGAAGAAACAGCAAAGGAAAATCCCAATGACCATTTTTACCCGCCTGAGCGACTTTACCTTGAACGATGGGTTTGGATTCATAAGGTCGAAGATAATATGCACAGCTATGCAAAAGGCACAGATTGAGCCGCTTGAAATCTTACCTTGGGAGTTCATTGAAAGCTTTCCAATACCCGCTCCTCTTGTTCGTGTTCCTCCTACCAATGGTCGGGCTTGCGCAAAATCAGTTGAACGTGCTCATAGTAGATGCCGCGAAGAATGAAGTTTTGATTGGCGCTACGGCATTCATTTCGGGTACCACAAATGGCGTCACCACAGATCCGAACGGAAAGGCAAGCTTGAAAAACATTCCCAACGGAGAGGTAGAACTGCAATTCTCATTTGTGGGTTACGATACGGAAAAGATGGTTTTGGTCTTTCCTAGGAAGGAGACCACAGCACTAAAAGTGAGCTTAAAACCTTCGCAAGAAGCGCTCGACGAAATATTGATTGAGGCCACCAGGGCCAATAAATCGGTTGCTGATTTGCCGACAAGAACGGAAGTCTTAACCGAAGAAATCGATGAAGCGGCCTCTATGGAGCCGAGTAAAATAGCCCACCTCATCACCCACAGCACAGGAATTCAAGTTCAAACTACTTTGGCCACATCCAATGGTGCTGTAGTTCGAATTCAGGGACTCAACGGTCGCTACACACAGTTGCTCAAAGACGGTTTCCCCTTGTATGGAGGTTTGTCGGGAAGTTTGGATGTACTTCAGATTCCTCCGCTCGATTTGCGTCAAGTGGAATACATCAAGGGCTCGGCCTCCACCCTATACGGCGGTGGGGCTATAGGTGGTTTAGTGAATCTTTTGACCAAAACGGCAAAGAAGGACGAGACCCTTTTACACATCAACCTTTCCCACATTGGCGCTAGAGATTTGAATGCTTTTGTATCGCGAAAAATCGGAAAGTGGGGATTTACCAATTTGGCTTCCTACCATTTGCACAATCCCTACGACGCCGATTCGGATGGCTATACCGACGTTCCTGAAATTTCAAAGTTCAATTTCAATCCAAAGATTTTCTTCCGCCCAAACGAAAAAACAGAACTCTATTTGGGTGCAGGAATCTCACATGAGAACCGGATGGGTGGGGATATGAGATTGATTCGGAAACAAGCGCCTAGTGTGGATCATTTTTACTACGACAAACAGGAGAGTTCGCGCTACACCGTACAGTTTCGGGTTAAAAGGGAACTTAATTCTAGCACCGAGCTGCAATTGAAAAACAGCTACAGCGTCTTTGAGCGATTCATGGAAATTCGTCAGAATTCCGCCGGGAATTTGGCCCAATTTGGTGGAACTCAATCCAATTCATTCAATGAACTGAACTTGAGCAAAAGTAGCAGCACAAGCAATCTGAACATCGGCTTGAATTTCAATCACAGCTCTTTTGAGGAACGACGTTTTACAAGTTTCGAAGCGAGAGATCAAAACTCTTCGACCGTCGGGGTTTTTGTGAATGAGTTGTGGGATGTGAACTCCAAAATGGACTTGGAAATGGGCTTGAGAACAGACTACGTGCAAGCCAAATCAATGCGCAGTAAAAATGCCGGGGAGACCTTCGTACTACCGAGGTTCAGCGCACTCTGGAAGGCACATAAAAGCCTTTCGCTCCGTTTGGGAGGTGGAATGGGGTATCGCATACCAACGCTCTTCAACGAGGAGGCCGAGCCATATGCCTATCAAGCCATTCGACCAATAGATTATGCAAACGTGGAGGCGGAGCGTTCATACGGAGCGAACATAGACTTTAAGTATCGAACGGATTTTGGTTCGCCTAACTTCTTGTTTACTCTGAACCAAATGTTCTTTTACAACCAAATTGACCAACCCATTCTGCTTACCCCTGATGGAAGTGGATTTTATGATTTTCAGAACAGCTCTGGCATCTTGTCCACCAATGGCTTTGAGAGTCAGATGAAATTTACTTTTTGGAAGTTCACATGGTTCGTTGGATACACCTATACAAATGCTTTTCTGTCGAATGGAGCGCTAAATTCCGAACTCATTTTGGTGCCCAAACACAGCATTAAAGGCGACTTGCTTTTTGTAGAGGAGAATAAATGGAGAATTGGCTGGGACTATGAATTTAAGTCTGCGCAGCTTCTTAGCTCCGGCCTGAGGTCGCCCTCCATACTTACAACAGGAATCGTTGTAGAACGAACCATCAATTCCTTCTTACTGTTCCTCAATGCGGAGAACTTCACCGATGTGCGTCAATCAAAATATCTTTCTGGAGGCATTGACAGTGCACCCTATGGAACGCCTCAATTCACAGACGTTTGGGCGCCTCTTGATGGTTTCTTTTTCAATCTTGGATTGAAGGTAAAACTCTAATTCGCCTTGCGATAGATCGGAACTGTCGAGCAAGGCTCACCATACATCACCGACTTAGCCACTTCCTGAACTTTGGCTTGAAGGTGTACATATGCTGAAATGGGAATGGCTTTTTCAGAACAGCCTTTTACAATCACACGGATGTCCTGCATCCGTTCAAAGTCCATGGCATCGATGTGCTTTTCGAAGACTTTCTCTTCCAAGACCTTCATATTTCCGAATACGATGGTTTCAGCAAAAGGCTCTAAGTGCGAAGCCACCAACATAAAGGCCCAAGTGGGAACAATGGCATCGGCGGTACAGTCTACGGCAACATGCTTTCCTGCGTACTGGCTCCAGTCGTGTTCCTTTAGAAATTCACGAAAGTCTTTTTCTTTCAAAGCCAAACCTTGCCATAAATTGTCCTTGAGGTCATACAATACGCGTTCTCCTGGTGGATAGTCTTCCTCCAGGTCGATGGTGATGAGCTTCATGCGCTCAACGCGGTTGACGATCTGCTTTGGCTCTTTGGTCATTTTGTTAGGTTCACACTTCGTTAGACTCAGTGTGTCGATTCATTTAATTGTCATGCGAAACTGCGATCAACGACACCCTGAGTGAATTCCTGAGCTTGTCGAAGGATTAACGAAGGGCGTCATCCGAGGACTACATAAAGCCCAATTCGAGCATGGCCTCTTCGCTCATCATACTCTTATCCCAAGGTGGTTCGAAAGTGATGGTCACCTTGGCCTTATTGACCGACTTACCTGCTCGAATTTTGTCTTCAATTTCTACGGGCAGGCTCTCTGCAACCGGACAAGAAGGCGAGGTTAGGGTCATCATGATGTCGACGTTGGACTCATCATCGACCTTCACGTCGTAGATCAAGCCCAATTCGTAAACGTCCACGGGAATTTCAGGATCGTAAACTGTTTTAAGGATGTCGATTACCTGATTTTCAACTGCTTTTTTATCTACTTCCATTTCAACTTGCGGAATAGGCGATTGCATAGGTTTTCATTTTTTTCACCATCGAGGCCAATCCATTGCTGCGGTTTGGACTCAGGTGTTCGTGCAATCCAATCTCATCAATGAAGAAGAGGTCACTGGTCGCGATGTCATTGGCTTTTTGCCCGGAGAGCACGCGCACCAACATGGCGATTAAGCCTTTTGTAATCAGCGCGTCGCTGTCTGCTTGAAAATGAATGAGTCCGTCTTCAGTTTTGGCTTCCAACCACACTTGCGACTGACAACCTCTCACCAGATGATCTTCATCTTTTAGAGAATCGTCCATGCTTTCCAAGTCTTTCGAAAGGTCAATGATGAATTCGTACTTGCCCATCCAATCTTCGAAAAGGGCAAATTCCTCAATAATCTCTTTTTGTTTCTGCTCTATGGTTTCCATGCCAATTGAGAAACAAAGATAATTCGAAAAGGTTGACTATTTAAACTGAGTCTAAATAAGCTTAAGCTTATCCATCCAAAGCTTCGGCGCCAGCAACGATCTCGAGGATCTCAGTGGTAATGGCCGCTTGACGCGCTTTGTTGTACGACAGTTTCAAATCGTGAAGCATGTCGCTTGCATTGTCGGTAGCCTTATGCATGGCAGTCATACGTGCGCCGTGCTCAGAAGCGTGCGAATCCAAGAGGGATTTGTACAACTGAGTTTTCAGTGCTCTAGGTAGCAGGTCAGTAATGATTTCAGCTTGCGCTGGCTCGAAAGTATAATCGGTAGATGAGGCTTCAACTCCTTCTGGCAATTCAACCGGAAGGAAAGCTTCAGTTTTTAAGTTTTGAGATGCGGCGTTTTTGAATTCATTGTAAACCACAACAACTTTGTCGTAATGACCTTGCTCAAAAGCAGAAATCACCTTGTCTCCAATTGTGCTTACGTGCTCGTAATCGAGATTGTCATAAATGCCGTAATGCTCACCCGACAAGTCTCCTGATGCGATCTTTTGATCTGCTTTTTTGAAAAGCTCGTGCGCCTTTTTACCCAATCCAAGAACGTGTACCGTCTTGCCTTCGAACTCTTCGCGCATGAGTCGTTTCACTTCCTTGTGAACGTTGGCATTGAATGCACCACAAAGCCCTCTGTTGGAATTTACGGCAACCACAAGTACCTTTTCTATTTCACGTTTTTCAGCCAATGAGCTGCCTACATCCTCGAGGTTCCCACTGAGATTGCTCATGATCTCACTGAGTTTCTGAGAGTAAGGACGAAGCTTGACGATTGCATCTTGCGCTCGCTTAAGCTTAGCCGCAGAAACCATCTTCATGGCAGAGGTAATCTGCATGGTGGAAATCACCGACTGAATTCTATTCCGTACTTCTTTTAAGTTAGGCATTGCTCTTTGCGCTAATCCAGATTATGACTTGTATTTGCTTGAAACGTCTGCACCTACCTGCTCAACAGTCTTGGTTACTTCATCAGTAAGCTTTCCAGCTCTTAGAGTTTCAAGAGTGTCTTTGTGTTGGTCATTCATCAAAGCAAGGAATTCTTTTTCAAATTCAACGACTTTGTTTACCGGCACATTTCTCAACAAACCTTTGGTTCCCAAATAGATGATCGCAATTTGCTCTTCAACACGCAAAGGATAATGCTCTGCTTGTTTCAAGATTTCAACGTTTCGGCGACCTTTTGCAAGAACCGATGTAGTAGCGTCATCAAGGTCGGAACCGAATTTTGCAAATGCTTCAAGTTCACGGTACTGAGCTTGGTCAAGCTTCAATGTACCAGCAACTTTTTTCATCGACTTGATCTGAGCGTTACCACCAACACGTGATACCGAGATACCAACGTTAATTGCCGGACGAACACCAGAAAGGAAAAGGTCTGACTCCAAGAAGATTTGACCATCGGTAATCGAAATTACGTTGGTTGGGATGTAGGCCGAAACGTCACCCGCTTGTGTTTCAATGATTGGAAGTGCAGTTAGAGATCCACCACCTTTTACTTTTCCTTTCAAAGAATCTGGAAGGTCGTTCATTGCCTGAGCAATTGAATCACTGGCATTCACTTTTGCAGCACGCTCCAACAAACGAGAGTGAAGGAAGAATACATCACCTGGGTATGCTTCACGTCCTGGAGGACGACGAAGAAGAAGTGAAACCTCACGGTATGCAACGGCTTGTTTCGACAAGTCATCATATACGATCAACGCAGGACGTCCAGTATCGCGGAAGTACTCACCGATGGCGGCACCAGCGAACGGAGCGTAAAACTGCATTGGAGCAGGATCAGATGCGTTGGCAGCTACAACAGTCGTGTAGGCCATTGCTCCAGCTTCTTCCAATGTTTTTACGATACCGGCAACGGTAGAACCTTTCTGTGCAATCGCAACATAGATGCAATAAACAGGCTCACCTCGGTCGTAGAATTCTTTTTGGTTGATGATGGTATCAATCGCAACGGTAGTCTTACCAGTTTGACGGTCACCAATGATCAACTCACGTTGGCCACGTCCGATTGGAATCATCGAGTCAATCGCTTTGATACCAGTTTGAAGTGGTTCGTTTACCGGCTGACGATAGATTACACCAGGAGCTTTACGTTCCAAAGGCATTTGGAAAGTTTCGCCTTGGATGGCACCTTTTCCGTCGATTGGAATACCGAGCGTGTCAACAACGCGTCCAATTACTCCTTCACCAACATTGATGGAAGCGATTTCTCCAGTACGTTTTACTGTATCACCTTCCTTAATGTCGTTGGAATATCCGAGAAGTACAGCTCCAACGTTGTCTTCCTCCAAATTGAGAGCGATTCCGCGAAGACCAGTTTTTTCAAACTCGATCAATTCACCAGCCTGAACTTTGTTCAGTCCGTAAATGCGCGCAATACCATCTCCAATTTGGAGAACGGTGCCAACTTCTTCAAGTTCTGCTTCGGTTTTAACTCCTGCGAGTTGTTCCCTTAGGATGGCTGATACTTCTGCTGGATTAACTTGTGCCATGTTGTTTTTTATTACAGTTCAGCGATGTATGGATTCTCATTCATTTCTCTTCTCATCACATTCAATTCTCGAATCACGGAAGAGTCAATTTGCATGTCACCAACCCGAACAATGAAACCACCGATCAATTCAGGATCAATGACTTCTTCGATTTGGACATTTCCCTTCTTCATTTTGTGAACAAGAGCTATGATTTCTTTTTCGTTTTCATCGTTCAATGGAACGGCAGTCGTCACTTTCGCAACAACAATGTCTTTGTATTCGTTGTATCGCGCCACAAAAGACTCTGCAATTTCAGCAAGAAGGTACTCTCGGTTCTTGCGCAATAAAACATCGATGAAGTTGTCACTGATGGCGCAAAGCTCATTCGAAAACACTTTGTCTAAGCTCTTTTTCTTGAGGTCTCTGCGAACCACTGGACTCTTCAATAGAGTTTTGAAATCGGAGCTCGCATGGTTAAACACAAGAATCAAATCCATATCCGCCTTCACCTCTTCGACCAAGTTTTGTTCGATGGCGAGGTCGAGTAAAGATTTAGAATATCGATGTGCTACCTTATGAACAATCATCCTAGTTCAATTTAACCTTAGAGAGCATATTGTCAACCAACTCCTGCTGTCCTGCGTCTCCACTCAATTCTTTGCGAAGCAACTTTTCAGCGATGTCGAGGCTAATGTTAGCCACTTCAGCCTTCAATTCTGTGATGGCAGCCATCTTTTCATTTTCGATTGCGGTACGGGCTTCCGAAATGATGCGGTCTGCTTCTTCCTTAGCTTTTAATTTGGCTTCTCCTACAATGGCGTCTTTCGTAGCTCGAGCCTCTTTCAATAATAAGTCGCGTTCGTCGCGAGCTTCACGGAGTAGAGCTTCATTGCTTGATTGAAGCTTCTCCATTTCTTCTTTTGCCTTCTCTGCGGATTGAAGCGCACCTTCGATGCTGTCTTCACGTTCTTTCAAAGACTTTAGGATAGGACCCCAAGCCATTTTGCGCAATAAGAACAGGACGATCAAAAAGGAGAGCGTCGTCCAAAAAATCAATCCAAAACCGGGTGTTACAAGTCCCATAATCTAAGTTTTCGTGTCTTTATAAATAAACGGGCCCTCCACCAACCGTGGAGGACTACCGTTCAATTCTTCTGGCTATAGTACAACCAACAGACAGAGTACAATCGCGAAGAATACTGCACCTTCTACAAGGGCAGCAGCAACGATCATGTTAGCTCTAATGTCTCCTGTTGACTCAGGTTGACGGGCCATCGCTTCGAGAGCAGAACCCCCAATTCGACCAATCCCAACACCTGCGCCTAGAGCAGCGATTCCAGCACCGATACCGGCACCCATTACGTCCATTCCTGAACTTGCTGCTTGAAGTAAAATGCTTAGTAAAGACATCGTTCTTAATTTGAATTTGACATAATTAAACTTAATGCGCCTCTTCTGTTGCCATCCCAAAATAGAGGGCCGACAAGAGAGTAAACACATATGCTTGAAGGAATGCTACTAACAATTCCAAAAAGTTCATGAAGACGCTAAAAGCGACTGATACGATAGATACTCCAAAACCTGCCGCTGGACCATTCGCTTCAGCGAAAATGAAAATCAAGGAGGCAAAAGAGAGCAGTACAATGTGCCCTGCTGTTATGTTGGCGAACAAACGCAACATCAATACGATTGGCTTAGAGAAAACGCCGAGGATCTCAATAGGTACCATAATAGGGAGCAACCAAAGTGGTACCCCTGGAGGCGCAACGATGTGCATCCAATAGCCTTTCTTGGCGTTGACGGATGTGATGACGAAGGTGAATAGGGCAAGTACCATGGTCACGCCAATGTTTCCGGTAACATTCATTCCACCTAAAAATGGAATGAGCCCCAACATATTGAGAATCCAGATGAAGAAGAATATGGTGAGAAGGAAAGGCATGAATCGCTCGTAACCATGACCGATGGATGGCTTTGCAATTTCATCGCGTACAAATAAGATGAGCGGCTCCATGAGAGATTGGATGCCTTTTGGAGCTTTTCCTACTCTTGTCTTATATGACTTAGCTACAGTTAAAAAGATGAGGAACATGATGACGATCCCTAAGAACATTCCAGCTACGTTCTTAGTGATGCTGATGTCGTAAGGCGCCTCGTTCAGAATGGAACCAGTTTCATCGGTCATCACACCCTTTTCAGAATCGAGCAGATAAATGTGGCCGTGTTCGTAGAAGTAGGTGTTTCCTGTTGAGCCTGAAGTGTAGGTTAGGTAACCCAAAGACTCATTTTTCTTGAAGGAAGAAAAAGAGAAAAGATCGAATCCGTTTTTTGCCTTTACGATGCAGGGAAGGGGAATGTGAACTCCTTTGGTGATGTGAATTTCATGCGCATCCATCACGTGATGCATTATGGTTTCTCCCGGATCGAAGGACTTTTTTGTTTCTTCCGAAGAAGCAAAAGACCCAAGATTGAAAATGAGAGAAAATAGGAGACTCAATACTCCAACTCTGAACGCTTGTAAACTTCTCTTTTCCATCGTTTTCTGACTCGTTTGAGACCCCTCAAAAAGCTGCGGCAAAAGTATTCAAATATCCTGGAGATAAAAAGCTTTCAAGAAAACTTTTTTGGAAGCTCTGAAGCCCACGTAGTTTTTGACTTTCACCCCTTCTTTTTTACTAATTTTGGGCACGCATTAAACGCGTTAAAGCACAAGCGAAATGGGATCGATTGGACCGTGGCAGATTGTATTGATTGTATTGGTCATTCTTCTGCTTTTTGGAGGAAGGAAAATTCCGGAGTTGATGAAAGGCCTTGGAAAAGGAATCAACGAATTCAAAAAGGCGTCTTCTGAGAAAGACGATAAGAAGGAAGACACTCAAGCCTAAATCATTTTTTCCTTGGAAACACCTTCTTCTTTGAGGGAGATTCGTGAAGCATTGCTTCGCGAGGATTACAGTTTGACTGATCTGGTGAAACACTATCAGAGCAAGATTGCTGAGCGCTCTCATTTAGCAGCCTTTCGAGAGGTCTTCACCGACGACTCTTTGGAACGCGCTTCTGAAGTTCAATCAAAAATTAAAGCGGGCACTGCCGGAAAATTGGCGGGGATGGTTTTGGCCATCAAAGACAACATCTGCTACCGCGACCATGAGGTGGGAGCCGCCTCGAAAATTCTTGAAGGTTTTATTTCTCCTTATCACGCCACCATCGTCGAGCGATTGTTGGCCGAGGATGTCATTATTATAGGACGAACGAGTTGCGATGAATTTGCCATGGGCAGTTCGAATGAAAATTCGGCCTACGGCCCTGTATTGAATCCACTCGATGAAGCCCTTGTTCCTGGAGGATCTTCTGGAGGAAGTGCCGCAGCTGTGGCTGCAGGGATGTGTCTAGCCTCTTTAGGCTCCGATACTGGTGGATCGATTCGTCAGCCTGCATCTTTTTGCGGATTGGTAGGACTCAAGCCAACTTACGGTAGAGTTTCACGCTATGGACTTTTAGCCTATGCTTCCAGCATGGATCAAATAGGTCCTTTCGCAAGTAAGTCGGAAGACGCCGCATTACTTCTTGAGGTGATGGCGGGAAAAGACAGCAAAGACAACACCTCTTCCAACCATAGAGTAGACGAGTATTCGGAAGAAGGTAAAGCCAGAACATATGAGTTGGCTTATTACAAAGAAATTGTGGAGCACCCGGGTTTAGACCCTCAACTGAAAGCTGACTTTCTTGCGCAGTTGGAAATTCTTAGGTCACAAGGGCATAAGGTGGAAGAATTGAGCTTTCCATATCTCAACGATTTGGTTCCTACATACAATGTATTGTCGAATGCGGAGGCAAGTTCCAACTTGAGTCGGTACGACGGAATTCGATATGGTTACCGAAGTGAAAACGCCGGCGACATCGATACGACCTATACCAAATCGAGAAGTGAAGGTTTTGGTCCAGAAGTGAAACGAAGAATCATGCTGGGCACCTTTGTTTTGAGCTCAGGTTATTACGATGCCTATTATTCGAAAGCGCAAAAAGTGCGCAGACTCATTCGCGATGCCACCATCAACGCACTCAGCGATTGTGATTTTATTCTTAGTCCGACCACACCTCACTCGGCTTTTAAGATTGGAGACATTCAAGATCCGGTTCAGATGTACTTAGAAGACATCTTTACTGTTCAAGCGAACTTGGCAGGTGTGCCGTCGGTGTCAATCCCGAAATTTAAGTCGGCATCGGGCATGCCCATCGGACTTCAAATTACGGCAGGACCGTTTGAAGAAAAGAAGATGCTTCAGTTTGCTCGGAGCCTAGAAGACTAGCTTAAAGAAATCTCAAACTGTACGAGATTCACGAATTCTTGAACTCGGCGATCAATTTCGTCTTGAGTCAAGCTTTCCAAACGCTCAGTTCCAAATTTCTCCACACAAAAAGACGCCAGCGCAGAACCATAGATGATGGCGCGTTTCATGTTTTCGAATGAAATGTCGTGGGTTGAGGCGAGGAAACCAATGAATCCACCTGCAAAAGTATCTCCGGCTCCCGTTGGGTCAAAAACTTCCTCGAGCGGAAGCGCTGGGGCAAAGAAGACTTCATTTTCGTTGTTGAACAAGAGGGCACCATGTTCACCTTTCTTGATAATGAGGTACGGACAACCCAATGCCATAATCTTGCGAGCTGCGCTAACCAACGAATAATCTCCTGAAAGTTGACGCGCTTCTTCGTCATTGATGATTAAGATGTCAACCATCCCAATCACTTCTTTCAACTCGTCCATGGCGATGTCCATCCAAAAGTTCATGGTGTCCATGGCGATGAGCTTCGGACGTTTCGTCATTTGCTCAATCACAGATTTTTGTACCGAAGGTTGTAGGTTTCCCAACATCACAAAATCAGCAGAACGATCTTCTTCGGGAACAACAGGATTAAAATCTGCCAGCACATTCAACTCTGTTTCTAGTGTGTCGCGAGAATTCATGTCGTTGTGGTAACGACCAGACCAGAAGAAACTTTTTTGTCCTTTATGAACCTGCAAACCATCTGTTCGAATGCCTCGTTTGTTGAGCGACTCTATATAAGGAGTTGGAAAATCGTCACCGACGGTAGAAACAAGTTGGATTTTATTGGAAAAATTGGAAGCCGCGAGGCCGATGTAAGTGGCTGCCCCACCGATTATTTTATCTGTTTTTCCGAAGGGAGTTTCAATGGCATCAAAGGCAACAGTACCCACTACAACTAGACTCATTTTTTCAAGCTTAAATTCGGCGGCAAAGTTAGATTAATTGTAATCCGGATTTTTGTAATATTGCAGCCCTGAAAAAAGGAAATAGCTTCCTCAGTAGCTCAGTTGGTTAGAGCACCTGACTGTTAATCAGGGTGTCCCTGGTTCGAGTCCAGGCTGAGGAGCAACTATAAATCAACGAGTTAGGTTAACATCTAACTCGTTTTTTTATGCCCATTTGCAAAAAAATTGCAATATTTTGGCAGAATCTAGGTCAATTTGATCTCGTTCGGAGACTCCTTCAAGTTCGCCCCAAATTGTAATCCTACTGTACCCCAAAAGAGCATTAGCCCTTCGTTGCAGTGATTTCCAAACGAATCGACGAAGCTCTCATAGAGTTTGGGCATGAAATCCTCGCCATATTTATTCCGATATTCATGTTGTTTCCGAATGGCTAAAGAGTAACCCCAGATAAATGCAAATCTTTCTCGTATAATCATGTTATATAAGTTTTTACAAAAATACAACCGCCAATTCAGGTAGAGTGTAAGGCTATTCCCCGCATTATTCCTTTGGTTATTAGAACAAGAGATTAAACAGTCAAATTAAGAGGGCATAACAATATGATGCCTTCGATAATACCGCCTTTATCTGTATTTTAGATTCAAAGCCTGAATCTCCATCAAATGGAAGTAAAATATTTTTTCAATTTTCAAGAGTATATAATGAGTTCATCTGCATATAGTTTCTCAGTTAAATGTGGGCTGGTCTTCGCCCTGCTTTTTACCTTTCAATTGCCGTCAAGCGCAGCGACGAGATGTACACATTTAGTTGGCGACACAGCACGAATTGAACCTGAGACTTTTACCGATACCATTGGCACGTATTCCTCACCTGCAATCGAATCAAGACTATCATTGGGATTAACTGGTGGGGACAAGGTTGTGATACTCAAAAGTTATAGCGAGAATGGGTTTATTCGGGTAAGAACATTCGGCATGGACACTTTCTATGTAAAGGAAGAATACGTCGGGTATAATCATTTGGTATTTAGCCCTCCCTACTTGTCCAAAAACAAAGGAATTTACATGATGCGCCTTGTCGAGATTTTGAAACGTAAAAGATTAGGATTATGTTCATACAGAGAATGGAATCACGCAGGGTGCCTTTTTGGTATTGCCATGTGTTGTCTAGATGGCGACGAATATCAAGAAGCCCTTCCGTACCTGACTGAGAGTATTGATTTGCAACCACATGGTGAGAAATTTTATTACCGTGGCAAAATAAAGTCGGAACTGAGAGACTATCGAGGGGCAATAATGGATTTTGACATTGCGGAATCCTTATTTGAGGGATTCATAGCACCAATGGACCAATGGATGCTTACTAAACTATATTGGAATCGTGGAGGTTGTTATCATGAACTTGGTGAATACCAAGAAGCCATTTCTGAATACAAAAAGTATCCTATTGAAGATGTCGAAGTTGAAAAGCTGATGAGTTGGAATTTTGGAATTTGTTATTTGCGACTTAGTGATACGACAAGTGCATGTAAGTATTTTAGAAGATCTTCTGATTTGGGAGATGCCGACGCCCTTGGACAAGTTCGCCGTTTTTGTAATTAACCAATTTCAAGAAACCTAAATTGACCGCTAGTTCAATGTTCTCATGAACATTTGAGTTTTACTTTTATGTTTTATGAACTCGGTTTCATTGGCTGAAATTCAATTCATTTTGCGTGGTAAAACCTCCTCTAGAGTATGCTAGGGGTGATCTAAGAGGATGAGGTTTAGTTATAAGCACCTTTCCGTTAGCTTTTTCTATATATGTCCTTTTATTTGTTCCAGAAACGTTGATAGTCTTCATTGCTATATGTCCCGTTTGGAATCTTAACGTATCCGTCTGGGACGCCTTCAGTATTTATTACAATCACACTGCTACAATATAAGACCCCATTATCGTCGCGCTCCATAAGTCGAAGATTGATTTGCAATTGTCTATTCTCCCAATAGGCTTCTTCTAATTCTTGTAAAAGATTAATTCGGGCATGTATTTCACTTCTTTCCATTCCCGTCACTCCCATATTTAGCTTGAAATTCCTCAACCATATAAGGAGTTTCTTCATACAGATAGAACGTATCCTTATAAGGCCAGTCTTCTTGCCACATTTTGAATGACCAGCACCCAATAAAAACGTCTTCTTGATCGAACATCTCAATTAGAATGGGCCTTGGAGTTTGGCTTATTTGTTGTCGATCCTGCAAGGGACAGTACCTGGCAATTGACTCAAGAGCAAATTGGAATCCAAGCATTCAGCAGCAATTTGCTATGGGATTTGAATCGGGATTCCGTTTTAGAAATTGTTGTTGCACGCGGTTTGGATAAGGACAGCTGGTACGTGCCCGATGCTTTGCAAGTAGCGAAAATCGAACTCGATTTTTACGATCCTTGTCCAGCTTGGGGCTCATATTTGGGAAATGAAGGAGACGGCAGATTCGAGTCGACGGCTTGTCCAATGATCAGCTCAATTCAGCTTCAATCGAAAAATGAGCTGCGCCTTTTCCCAAATCCAATTGGGAGCGAATTGAGTATTCAGGGTTTGGAAATGGGTGAAAACTGGTTCATTTTTTCCGCCAAAGGAGATGTGATTCGCTCGGGGAATTCAAATGGAGTGATTGACCTCAGTGGTCTTGCGCCCGGCTTGTATCATCTTCGAAGTCAATTTGGCGCGAGCGCCAAGCTGCTGAAGTTAGACTAGTCGTCTTTGTATGTAAACAGCTGTGCAGGCTTGTGCAAAACCCCTTTTTGTTTTTCGCTCAGAGGTTTTATGGCGCTCATGTTCTTGAGCTTCTTGCGGAAATTTCGTTTGTCTAATTTCTTAGCAAGAATGATTTCATACAAGCGCTGAAGTTGCGATAGTGTGAACTTTTTAGGAAGAAGTTCGAAGCCAATGTTTTTGGTCTCGAGCTCTTCTCTTAGTCGTTCCAAGCCCATCGATAAAATGGCGTCGTGGTCAAAAGCTAATGATGGAACTTCCTCGATGTTCACCCATTCTGCTTTTCCGGCAAAAGAAGCCGCTTGGGGCTCATACTCATCCATCTTAACAAGGGAGTAGTATGCCACCGTAATTACTCGTGCTTTTGGGTCTTCTCGAAACGTTTGCAACCACTCTTGATCCTTCGCAGCGTGAAGCCGGTCGATGTCACCAAAAGTGTGAAACTGCTTTAGGTAAATACCTTTTAGACTGGCGAGATCATAGAGTACACGCTCCGCTGCATCGTCGAGGCCTTCGTTTTTAAATAGCAAATCGCCAGGAAGGGCATATTGAATGACCACCTTTTCCTTCGGCCCTCTAGTTTGTTCAATTAGAAGCACTTTCAGCTCGTCTTGATCGAAGCCAAATACGACGCAATCAACCGAAATGTTCGGGTTGTGTGGAGCGGGTGACATGGCGTCAAAGATATAATAAATTAATTAGTGTATTTAGTACACTAAGTACAGCCGGGAGAGCCGAACGGTGTTTGGAAACAAAACATATATTTGTTAGTGTAACAAGTACACTTAACTATGTCCAATATCCGCAATATAGCAGTTTTAACTTCAGGAGGAGATGCCCCTGGAATGAATGCTGCCATTCGCTCTGTTGTAAGAACTGGAATCTACTGTGGAATGGATGTTTTTGGCTTTTTTAGAGGATACCAGGGCCTGATTGAAAACGATTTTCGAACGCTAAGTGCTCGCTCAGTCAACAGTGTTTTGAATCGTGGAGGCACGATTTTGAAGAGCGCACGTAGTTTAGATTTTCTCGAAGAGGAAAACAGGCAAATCGCCATTCAAAACCTAAAAGCCAACGGCATTCAAGCTCTCGTAGCATTGGGAGGTGATGGTACTTTTCGAGGGGCACAAAAAATCGCTGAAGAATCGGACATTAAAGTCATTGCGATTCCCTGCACCATCGACAATGACATTCCATTGACGGACTATACGATTGGCTTCAATACGGCTTGTGAAACAGTCATTGAGGCGGTGGATAAGATTAGAGATACCGCCATGTCTCACGACAGAATCTTCTTTGTGGAAGTAATGGGAAGGGACACAGGTCATATTGCTGTTGAGGCGGCTCTTGCAAGTGGAGCACTCATGGCCTACATACCAGAGCGCACGTCACACATTCAACCTCTTCTGAACAAGCTGAGTGAAGGGAAGCAAAAGAATAAAAGTTCGAGCATCGTGATTGTTGCCGAAGGCGATGAACTCGGAGGAGCAGTTGGTTTGGCAAAGGCGGTGGAACAGCATTTACCTCAATACGAAACCAAAGTTTCTATTTTAGGACACATCCAGCGAGGAGGATCGCCAAGTGTTTTTGATCGAAATCTTGCAAGTAGGATGGGTTGGGCAGCCATTGATTTTCTTCTCAAGGATAAGTCGGAAGGTATGGTAGCCTCATGGAAAGGAAAATTGGAATTTGTTCCTTTCGAAGATCTTAAAGGAGCTAAAAAAGAACTCGATTTATTGAGTCTCGAAATCATTGACACACTGGCAACATAGGGTTGTATTGGGCGTCACAGAAAAGAATTAAATGAAGTCAGGAACACATTTTTTAATTGCCGACAGCGGCTCAACTAAATCAGATTGGGCCTTGGTTGATGAGGAGGGCAAGATTGAGGCAATTTTGAAAACGAGAGGCTTCAACCCCTATTTTCACGACAGGAACTTTATCCTCGCAGAGCTCAATTCAAACGCTGAACTTTCAAGAGTTCGGAAGAGCATACAGTCGGTTTACTTCTATGGGGCCGGTTGTTCAACGCCCCAATTATCCAAAAAGATCACAGACGGATTGCAAGAATTTTTTGTGGATTCTGAAATTCACGTGCACCACGATTTAGATGCCTCGGCTTTTGCTTGTTATTCTGGAAAACCAGAGATCGCTTGCATTTTAGGGACTGGATCCAATTCTTGCTTTTTTGATGGAGAGAATGTGAGTGAGGAAGTTCCATCGCTTGCCTACATCTTGGGAGACGAGGGAAGTGGTAGTTATTACGGTAAGAAGTTGTTGCAAGATTATTTCTACACACGCATGCCGTTGGAGTTGAAAGGTGAGTTTTCAAATGCCTACAACATAAACAAGGATGAGGTCATTGATCGAGTGTATCGTCAGCCTCACCCAAATGTATACCTAGCGAGCTTCGTAAAATTTTGTTCTGAACACAGAAAACATCCATACATTGTTAATATGATTTACGATGGTATGATGGATTTCTTTCGCACGCATGTGTGCAGCTTTCAAGATCATCAGAAGGTTGAAGTTAATTTTGTGGGATCGGTGGCTTATTACTTTGAGGACGTATTAAGGGTTGTTGCCGAAGAACTGAACGTTACAGTAAACACGATTATAAAGAAGCCCATCGAAGGCTTGGTTCGTTATCATTTTGAATACCTTGAAGAATTTCAAAGCTGAAAAAGGATGAGTACTAATCACATTGTTGTGATGGCCCACAACAAAAGGAAGGAGCAACTTCTAGAGTTTCTAAAAGAAAGAGAACAGTGGCTGTGGGGAAAAACCCTAATTGCCACTGGTAGATCTGCTGAATTTCTGGAACAAGGAAACTTCAAAATCCCACTCAAACACCTGAGCCCAGGTAAGTCGGGTGGATACCAGGAAATTACCGAAATGATTGGGAAAGGAGAGGTCGACATGGTCATTTTTCTGCGCGATCACGAAGTGACGGAAAAGCACCACGAAGACATTCGCATCCTACTCGAATCTTGCAATGTCAAAAACATTCCCCTTGCAACGAATGCTGCTTCAGCAGAACTTCTGATCATAGGCTTGATTCGAAAAGAAGCCGCCCAAAAGAAATCTAACTAATCTCCCGATGATTCAAGTGGTAATCTTTGATCTCGACGGGGTTCTGGTCGACACGGCTAAATACCATTTCATCTGTTGGCAACGACTGGCGTCCTCTCTGGGCATCTCAATCGATGAGGAGTTTAATCAGGAATTGAAAGGTGTGAGTCGAATGGATTCCTTGGACATGATTTTGGCCTTAGGAGGAATTGAAAAAACAGATGAAGAGAAACTTGAACTCGCCGACACGAAAAACAAATGGTACTTGAGGTGTTTGAATGAACTCTCCAGCGAAGACTTGCTTGAAGGTGTTGAGGAGACTCTGCTTGAACTCAAAAGCCGAGAGTTTAAAATAGGCCTAGGATCCGCCTCCCAAAGTGGTGAGTATGTGATTAAGAAATTAGGCATCTACGACTTGTTCGATGCCGTGGTGGATGGAAATGGTTTTCAAAAGTCGAAGCCCGATCCAGAGGTATTTCTCACAGGGGCCCAAAAACTTGGAGTCGCCCCTGCGGAATGTGCAGTTCTGGAAGACGCACCTTCAGGAATTCTTGCAGCAATTGCGGGGGGAATGCTCGCAATCGGCGTGGGCTCAGAACCCCTTCCCGGTGAAGATCACCACCTAAACGATCTTTCCAATCCGCTCAGTTTAATAGCACTTTTATAGCATGGATAAATACCTCCTCGTAGACCCTTGGAAAATCATCGAAGACGGCTTCCACCAAGAGCGTAACCGCGTCAGTGAGAGCATCTTCAGCATCGGAAATGGTCGCTTCGGTCTGTACGTCTTCAAACTAATCTGGACTTTTCGAGCTTAAATTTAAGTTATAGTTTTAACTTCTGTTCTTCGTAGAGTTTTCGTCTCATTTTGATTGTTTTTTGTTTGGTGAATTCTCGTTTTCGTAGG
>Ga0209600_1000100_pt1:17500-63331 | contig 63331 bp, 50 predicted proteins | sample COGITO_mtgs_1104_FD_185518 | JGI IMG/M metagenome (GOLD analysis project Ga0209600, IMG submission 185518) | Pelagic marine microbial communities from North Sea - COGITO_mtgs_110421 (SPAdes) (version 2) | ecosystem: Environmental > Aquatic > Marine > Epipelagic ... | reverse complement strand
TATTTCGCCGTCCTTATGCTTATAATCTAAATCTAGTTCGACCGAATCGCGTGTGGTGCCAGCGACATCGCTGACGATCAGGCGGTTCGAATCCAGCAGGCGATTACCGATCGAGGATTTGCCGACATTTGGGCGGCCCATCAAAGAAATACGGATACGCTTCGGTTCGACTGGTGCATCCGCGTCGAACGCTGGCTTCTCGCCGAGCTTCACTTTGACCGCATCGAGAAGATCCGTAATACCACGACCATGCTCTGCGGAAACTGGCATCGCATCACCCAGCCCGAGGCTGATAAACTCATACGCGTCGATTTCGCTATCCTCCAAGTCGGCCTTATTGGCCACTAGAATCACCTCTTTGCCATAACGGCGCAGCTTCTCAGCAACAATCTCATCCAACGCGGTAATGCCTTGGCGAATATCGACGATGAACAAAATAACCGCTGAGGCCTGAATCGCAAAGCCCACCTGTTCTTCGGCAGCATCTGCAATCTTCTTTGGCGTCATTTTGAGCTCCATGCCCAGGCCACCGGTATCGAGCAGGACGAAGTCGTCGTTCACTTCAGCGGAGATCAAGTCCCGCGTGACGCCCGGCATATCGTGCACAATTGACAAGCGACGCCCGCACAGCCGGTTAAACAGACGGCTTTTTCCGACATTCGGTCGGCCAACAATGGCTACGGTTCTGGATGGATCGATCATTTAAAAAAGTAGTGAGAATTCAGAAGTTAGAATTCAGAAAAGTAGAACTATAATAAAACAAGCTGAGCTATCTATGCTTGAAGGACGGGGCAACCAACGGCGCAGCGAGCTGAAACCGTGCGGGGATGCCTTAGTAATGAAGAACTTACAAGGACTATTTACGAACCTTATCGACGTAGCGCTCGATACGATCAGTCGCCTCAATGATTCGCTCGTAGCTAGTGGAGAAACTCGCACGCGCAAACCCTGCACCACTTGGCCCAAAGGCCGTGCCCGGCACGATCGCCACTTCTTGTTCGGTCAACAAGCCTTGGCAGAAGTCCATCGAACTCATCCCAGTCGATTGGATCGAGGGGAATGCGTAGAAGGAGCCTTTCGGCAAGTGGCAGGTGAGGCCCGCTTCGTTAAAACGACGAACGATCAGATCACGACGACGGTGGTATTGCGCCTTCATCTTTGCGACCGCGGGACCGCCGTTTTTCAATGCCTCAATCGCCGCTTCCTGGGAAAGAATCGGCGCACACAGCATACTGTATTGGTGCACCTTCATCATCGCCTCGATTAGTGGCGCGGGACCACAGGCGTAACCAATTCGGAAACCGGTCATAGCAAATGCCTTCGAAAATCCATGCAGAAAAATGGTGCGCTCCTGCATGCCCGGCAGCGTCGCAATACTGGTGTGCTCACCCTCGAAGGTCAGTTCGGAGTAAATCTCGTCACTGATCACCAATAGATCCTTTTCAATCGCGAACTTGGCGATCCGCTCCGCTCGAGCTTGGCACGCTCCGTCACGCCGCCAGTCGGATTGGTCGGAAAGTTGAGCATCAACACCTTACAACCAGGCTCCCAAGCGGCTTCGACCGCATCCGGATTGATGCCGAACTGATCTTGCGCAGAAGTGCTAATCGCAATCGGCTGCGCATGCGCCAGCAAGATGCTAGGACTATACGAAACATAGCAAGGCTCGTGATAGAGCACCTTGTCGCCCGGATTGAGCACCGCACGCAGGGCAATATCCAAGGCCTCGGACACGCCGACGGCGACGAGGATTTCGTTGTCGGGATTGTAACTCAGCTCAAAATTATGCTCGACGTAAGTATTGATCTCACGGCGCAAGCGGATGAGGCCGAGATTGTCGGTGTAGCTGGTCTTACCTTTTTCGAGAGCAAAGATCGCGGCCTCGCGAATATGCCAAGGCGTGACGAAATCTGGTTCACCGATGCCCAGCGAGATGGCCTGCGGCATCGCCGCGACAATCGCAAAGAAATCGCGTATACCAGAACGAGGCAGACCCACGACGTGGTCCGCCACAAAGCGTTGGCTATCGTCTGCCATTATGCACTCACAGCGGGTTTATCGCTGTCCTCATTTGGAGATAAAAGTAAATGCCCCTGCTCCTTATATGCACGTAACATAAAGTGCGTGGCAGTGGACAACACGCCTTCAACACTCGCGAGACGCTCCGACACAAAAGTCGCCACTTCACGCAAGTCAGCGCCTGTTGCGATCACCAGCAAATCATACGAGCCAGACATCAAATAGCAGGACTCCACCGAATCAAAACGACTGATCCGCGTCGCGAGACGATCAAACCCACCATCGCGCTCGGGACTGATCTTCACTTCGATGACCGCTCGCACGATGGTTTCTTGAGCGCGCTCTGGGTTGAACACGGGGCGCCAACCGAGCAGTATCTGTTCGCCCTCAAGGCGCTTCAATTCTGCGGAAATGTCGCTTTCGGACAGGCCAAGCACCTGCGCCATTTGGGCAGTGTTAAGGTGTTCACCTTCAAGAAGTAGTTGCAAGACTGAGCTCATAAGTGCCGCAGTAAAAGTGGTAATAGGACAAAAGGCAAAATACAAAAAGGACTATTTTACCGCCTTTGAGGATGCGTCTGGCGGCGGCAAGTGCTCTTTAAATCGATCTTACCCTGACCTGTGGCACACGACGCCCACCCACTCCGGGCCTTGGGTCCTGACATACAGAAAAAAATAAACTATCACGTTCTTAAGGTTCACATTCGCGTAGATCAATTTGTAATGTGCTCTCAGCGCTGGTGCTAAAGTCACGGTGACTTGAAAAATCTTAGCGATCGACTGTTCGGGGACTTGCTGAATCGCATCCTTAAGCCGCTCTATATTAGCTTGCGCCGAGGCGTTACAATCGTCGCTGCAATTGTATAGACGGGATGATTCAACATTTCCGGCACTTTACGGCTCCAAACAAATGTTCGATCAAGGCTCCGTGCGATGCCTTCGAATAAAAGAGCGTAATTAATTAGTTCAGATACCGAACGGAAGTATTGACGAAACGCTAAACATTCCCAATCTGCTGTTCATTGACGAAGGAGGTTCGCTTTCTTGAGCGACAGACTTGAGACGCAGGACTAAGCCGTTAATGGCTAAAAAGTGACTAAGTTCATAACCTTGAAACTCAATCATCTCCTTAAGCAGTTGATCTTTAAATGGTTGCCGAAATAGCTCAGTTGGTAGAGCAATTCATTCGTAATGAATAGGTCGACGGTTCGACTCCGTTTTTCGGCTCCATTTAACCCTCCGCGCGAAACCCTCCTGCAATCGTCAAGCCCACCCGCGCCCTTCTGCTCGTAACAAGATCACGGCTCGCATATATCTAAAACCTCTACAGAGTCTGACCCATAATATGGAACTACGCCCACAACTACTGCAACTTTTACGCACTAAAGACTACGTGCCCATGCGGCGCGAAGAGATTTTCGCCATCCTTAAAATCGGCTCTAAAGAAATTGCTGCTGCTGATAGCCTGCTCGATGAAATGCTTGAGCGCGGCGAAGTCGCTCGCCTCAAAAAAGACAAGCTCTGCATCCCTGATGATGCCGACCTCGTCAGTGGTCGCATTATGTTTCGCCAAAACGGAGCCGCCACATTGATCCCCGATTCCAGCACCGGCAAACCCTCTGGCCCTGGCGCTGGCTACCCCGTCGCAGTCGAAAACACAGGAGTCTCGCTACATGCCGACCAAGTGCTAGCGCGCATTATTCAGCGGCCACAGCAAAGTCCCTTTCGCGGCAAGGGCCGACAGCGCCCCGTCTACGATCCAAACGAGAAGCCCAACGTGCGCGTTATTCGTATTCTCAAGCGGGCCCGCGAAGCCATACCCGGCACCCTAGAAAAAGGCCGCCACGCATACTACGTCGTCCCAGACGATCCTCGTATCACTCAAGACGTGCTAGTGCCTGAGCCTTCAAACAGTGGCATCAAACCGATTCCAAAGGTAGGCGACAAAGTCGTGGTCAAACTACTCGAATGGAAGCAACGCCACCTCAATCCTGAAGGCGAAATTAGCGAAGTGCTCGGACGCACGCACGAACCCGATGCCGAGTTCAAAGCCATTTTGTTTAAATACAACCTCAACCCGCAATTTCCCTCTGCCGTTGAGAAGCAAACTGAAGCCATCCCAGACCATGTCCGCAAACAAGACACCGAAGGCCGTCAAGATTGCCGCGATATTTTTACTTTTACTATCGACCCAGACGACGCCAAAGACTTCGACGACGCGATTTCAGTAGAACAGTTAGACGGCGGCAATATTCGCGTTGGTGTGCACATCGCTGACGTCAGCGCCTATGTGAAGCCAGGCACACCGCTCGACGTTGAAGCTCAGGAACGTGCAAACAGTACCTACCTAGTTGGCACCGTCATCCCAATGCTGCCGCACGCGCTGTCCAATGGCCTTTGCAGCCTAGTCGAAGCACAAGACCGGCTCACGAAAACTTGTTTCATCACCTTCTCTGACCAAGCCGACATCGTGGCCGTCAGCTTCGCAAACACCGTCATCTGCAGTAATAAACGCCTCACCTACAAGCAGGCCTTTGCGTTTATGAATGAGGACGATCTCGACGTCGTGCGCAAGACGCCGCTGCCGCCGAAACACCAGACAGGCTCGACCGGTCGCTCACTCGACGAAGTCAACGACGATGAGATGAAGCTGCTGCAAAAGTATATTCGCAAGAGTTGGGACATCGCCAAGGTACTACGCCAGCGACGCTTCAAAAAAGGCTCGCTCGATCTCGACATGACTTCGGTCAAACTTTACGTCGATGAGGAAGGTTACACCGACCGCATCGAAAAAGAGTTCAACGACGAGAGCCATCAGTTAATTGAGGAGTTCATGCTCTCCGCCAATGAACAAGTGGCCCGCGCGATGAAGCGCTCCAACTTCCCCAGCATCTATCGGGTGCACGACGAACCGGAGGACGAAAAGCTGCAAGAACTACGCGAGACGATGATCACCTTCGGCGTCCAATGCGGCAACCTCAGCAAGCCTCGCGAGATGAGCATGCTACTCAAGAAGCTCAAAGAGCACCCACAGGGCTACACACTTAAAGTTCAGGTGCTACGCAGTCTCAAACAGGCGCAATATCGCGCCAGCGCAGATGGCCACTACGGTCTAGCCAAGCCCGACTACACCCACTTCACCTCGCCGATTCGCCGCTATTCCGACTTGATCGTGCACCGCGTGCTCGACGGCTACATGCACAAGACTGGCGTCGATTCGGCGCCCAACGAGCCAGACATCCGCTACACGCAAGGCAAACTGCTCTCTCTAGGCGACCACCTCAGTGTCGCCGAGCGTAACAGTGTCGATGCCGAGCGCGACTCAGTCAAAACCAAGCTCCTCGAATTCTATGAACGCGAACTCAAGAAGCCCGAAAAAAAATCCTTCAAAGCTATTATCACTGACGTCAAAAATCACGGCTTATTTATTGAACTTACCGACTCGCTCGCGTTCGGCATGGTGCACATCTCTCAACTCGACGACGACTTCTACCACGCAAGTAATGACGGCACTTCATTAATCGGACGCCGCACGCATAAGACGTATTCACTGGGCCAATACATTATGGTCGAAGTCAATCGCGTGGATCGCTACAAGCGTCAGATCGACTTCCGCGTCACTGCTACTACTGACAAAATTGACCGACGCCTAGACCCTAAAAAAAATCGTCGTAGCAAAGGTCGCCAAGCATCCGCCGACCGCATCAAAAAAGGAGGCCACAAGCGCTCCAGCGTCGCGCCACTCACTAAAGGTGGCAGCGCAAAAAAGCGCGCTAAGACCAAGGCTCGCCCCTTTAAGAAGGGTAAGAAAAAATCGTAGGGCGCTAATCTGCCCTCCTTAATGCCGACCGCCACTCGTGGCGTGCAAGCTTGCTGGCGCCAACAATGCCCAAGGCCCAGGCAGTATCGCGATTAACTAGGGCTCACGAAAGCGCTAACACCACAGCACTTTCGCTTACCGCTGAGTAAAGTCACTGAATTCGCCGCCAAAGCGGCGGGTAATTTTCTCAATCGCTGCCGCGGCTTCGGGCTCGACCTTGAAACCAATAAAGTGAATGCGCGGCTCGATCCCGTACTCACGAGTGAGTGCACGCAGCGTCTTATCCACGTCTTTCCACGGCACATCGCCCGCGCTGGTCTTGGCGGTCTTGCCACGCTGAAAATCGCCATCGGATATAATAAAGATCACTTCTGGCTCCATTTGAAACGCGACCGTAAGCGCCCCTTGGATACCATCTTCGGCGAAAGGCAACTGCGTAGTCTTCCGACTTGAGCGGACATTTTCCGCGATCCAACGCTTCGCCTCCTGTTTATTGCGCGCACCCGCAGCGACCATATAATCACGAAAGGTGCCGACCTGCCGTGCAAACGGAACTAGCCCGAACAGCGTGTTGGCATTCAGTCCGTTCACCAACATCGACAATTCCCGTACAAACGCATCTGTCGTCACCCCCGCTGCGCTCGCCTTGTTCCAGACAGTCGAGCTATTATCAAACAAGATCAAAATACGCTGGCCGCTGTCCTCGATGCCAAACAACGAGGCCGAGGACGACCCCGTCTTCAAACCTTGCAAAGCACCCAACACACCAGATTGCCCGAGCAAGCCATCCGACTGTAAGGCTGCTGGATTGCGCTCAATCGGATTGAATTCACTTTTAGGCATGGCAGGTAGCGAGGGCAGCGCATCTGGCAGCAAAGCAGCCGCACTAATCCGCTCGATCTGCATCGGCGAACTCGCGGCATTTTGAAACTGCGCTAGCGCCACTTTATGCTGCAGCTCTTTTTGTGGTAAATAGATCTTCTTTTTTGCCACGAACTCAGGATCCGAGCGGAATTCCGGCACCAGTACTACCACAAATACCGCAAGGCCCAACAACACCCCCTGAATCAACAACGCCAAAAGCAGTGCCCCGAACTTTGAGCGGCGCGGCTTAGAGCCAACCGTAGAATCCTTTGATAATAAACGCATACAAGAAAGTCAAACTGCCAATAAAATAGCCATAAAGCAAAGCCTGATTTATCAAAAAGACGGCTGACTTACCTAACAAACTACCCTGCTGAAAAATCACTCAACACCGCAAAACACCGCTTGACTTCAAAGGTCCGATTTCTACTGTCGGCATCTTCCAACTTTTAGGGGTAGTAGCTCAGTTGGTTAGAGCGCCTGCCTGTCACGCAGGAGGCCGCGGGTTCAAATCCCGTCTATCCCGCCATTTAAGCCTGTTGATTGCCACAATCAGCGGGCTTTTTTGTTACCTAATTTAAGCATCTGGATTTTAACCTACGGTGGTCCGGCCCGCTGCGCGACCAGTTTTGTCGTCGCAAGCTCCTCGGAACAAATCCCGTCTATCCCGCCATTTAAGCCTGTTGATTGCCACAATCAGCGGGCTTTTTTGTGCTAACTGCAGCGGCTTTGCCGGCCGGAGACCGCACAAAACCAACCAATGGCTGCCGCTTGAGTCAGCAAACTCCACCTGCAACATTTCCATACAAAACTACGAATCTCTCAGAAACACCGCTTGACTTCAAAGGTCCGATTTCTACTGTCGGCATCTTCCAACTTTTAGGGGTAGTAGCTCAGTTGGTTAGAGCGCCTGCCTGTCACGCAGGAGGCCGCGGGTTCAAATCCCGTCTATCCCGCCATTTAAGCCTGTTGATTGCCACAATCAGCGGGCTTTTTTGTTACCTAATTTAAGCATCTGGATTTTAACCTACGGTGGTCCGGCCCGCTGCGCGACCAGTTTTGTCGTCGCAAGCTCCTCGGAACAAATCCCGTCTATCCCGCCATTTAAGCCTGTTGATTGCCACAATCAGCGGGCTTTTTTGTTACCGCAGAAGCGACCTCGACTCCCTGAGCCCACAGTATAACTCTACAACCATGTTTACAAAATATCTCTGTAGCACTGTATTTCTAGTACTCACTCTCACGCCCGGCGCGGCATCGGCCAAACAAACACAGGTTTACTTTGGCACAGACCGAGGTAGCGAAGGCATCTACAGCGCACAATTTGAGAGCGCCACTGGCACTCTCTCTTCGATCACACTCGCGGTTGCCGTCGAGTTCCCAGGCTTTCTCGCGACTCATCCCAACCAACAATTTCTCTACTCCACCTCCGCAGGATTCGAAAAACCAAATACGGGCGCAGTCGCCGCATTTCGAATCCAAGCCGATGGCAGCCTAACTTTTCTCAATAAGCAGCCAAGTCTCGGCAGTAGTGCATGCCATCTGAGTGTCGATGCAACTGGCCGCGCACTCGTCGTCGCAAACTACGCAAGTGGCAATGTATCCTCATTTCAAATACGAGAAGATGGCACATTAACCACACTCGTATCCAACCACCACCACAGCGGCTCTGCGCAAGACCCCAAACGCCAAAGGGAACCACACCCACACTCCGCGTTTATCCACCCCAACAATCGCTATGTTTACGTGCCGGATCTAGGGATCGATAAAGTCATGATTTACACACTCGACCCAGCGCACGCAACACTCACCCCATGCGGAGCCGCCGAGGTGCCAGGCGGCAGCCAAGGCCCGCGGCATATGAAGTTCTCCAGCGATGGTAAATTCGCCTACGTGCTCAACGAACTGTCACTCTCGATTGCGAGCTACTCCGTAAATCTCGAAAACGGCCAACTCGAGTACATCGACACCCAATCCGTATTTACCAATGGCATCGCCCCCGAGGGAATGAGCTGCGCAGAGATTCGTATCCATCCCTCAGAGCAATGGCTCTACGCCTCCATCCGTGACTTGGCAGGACAAGGGCGCGACGCACTTAGCACCTTCCAGCGGGCAGTCGACGGGTCCATTAAGCTCATCGCCAACACGCCTGCTGCCGTTTATATTCCGCGCAACTTCAACATCGACCCCAGTGGCAAGTGGCTGATCGTCGGCGGACAAAGATCATCCACCCTCGCGATCTTTTCAATCCATCAAGACACCGGCGCGCTCACACTTAAAAGCGCCGACATCCCGTTTGAGGGGAAACCGATGTGCGTGGAGTTTCTGCAGTGACGCCTAAAAACTGCATTCCTCCGCAAGAAAACCTCTAAAGCGGTCTTCGCTAGTGATGACCCTGAGCTTGCCGACCTGCAAAGCCTCTGCAATTCACCTACGAAAAGTCGAACTTCACCTCGCCAGCAATAACCTTCAACTTTGCCTCGAAGTCGTTACCCGCCTTGGATTTGAACCCGCTCAAGGTCTCCGTCGTGCCAGCACTCAGTAACTGCTGCGCCACTTCCAGTGAGATCTCCCGCTGCGCCATGGTCTTCCAGATCACGAATTTGCAACCATTGCGCCAATTCGAACATCCATAAGCTTTGCCGCCTGCCACAATATCGCCGCCACAAGTCGGGCAGACTCCGAGCGCTTCTTGGTCCGCTTCCTTTTTCGCAACCTCAGCCTCAGCATAACCGAGCTGGCCTTTTTTATCGAGGCTGAGCGTGGCAAACAGCTTGCGACCATCGATCTCAATCGGATGAGGGGTGAGCGTACGTTTATGCGCAAAAATCTCACGCGCCAACTCTGGCTGAATTGACAATCCCCACTGCTCTACCGACAGCACAAATTTACAGCCCTGCTTCCATGCGGAGCACCCGTAGGCTGACTTGCCGCGAATCACCGCTGCATTGCAAATCGGGCATGCACCAAGGTTCGCTGGATTCACCGTCTTCGCTGACGTGCATTGCAAAATCTCACGCGTATAATCACCGACCTCCGTCATGAACTGCACAGGATCATACTCGCCGCGCTCCATTTGTTTAAGGCGAAACTCCCAATCACCAGTGAGCTCGGGCGACTTTAATCGCTCATCTTGAATCAGCGAAATCAAGCCACGTCCCGACTCAGTGCTGATCAGGTTTTTTTTCTTACGCTCGACGTATTGCCGTTGAATCAACACCTCGATGATCGAAGCGCGCGTGGCCGGCGTGCCGACGCCTTTCTCCTTCAAGGCTTCCTTGAGCGCCTCATCGGTCACAGTCTTACCCGCCGTCTCCATCAATTGCAGCAAGGTCGCCTCATTGAAGCGCTTCGGTGCCGACGTCTTAAACTGCGGCAGCGACGGCTCATGTGGATTGCTCTCGCCCTGCTGAAAATCGGGCAACTCCTGAACTGAATCGTCTTTACCTTGCTTTGCATCGCCCGACTGCCCCGCCTTATCCTTGGCGTACAGCGCCTGCCACCCAGCATCTACCAGCACCTTGCCACGTGCCCGAAACGGCTCCTCAGCTGCCAGCGCATCGACCACCGTCACCGCCTTAATGCACGGCGGAAAGAACACCGCAATCAACCGAACCAATACTGCGCCGTAGAGCTTACGCTCATCGCCGGTCAGAAGAACACCGCAATCAATCGAACCAATACTGCGCCGTAGAGCTTACGTTCATCGCCCGTCAGGCCATCGCCCAGCACCTCGGTTGGGATGATTGCATGGTGATCAGACACCTTCTTATCATCGACGATCCGTTTGGTAAAATTCAGTGCGTCCAGATCCAGCTGATCAATCGCATCGGGCTTGAGCCTGCGTAGCGCCTCCAGCAGCGGTGGAATCGTCGGCTGAATATCAGTACTGATATATCGGCTGTCGGTTCGCGGATAGGTGAGGTGCTTCTTTTCGTATAGACCCTGCGCGAGCTTCAGCGTCTGATCGGCGGTAAAGCCGTAGCGCTTATTCATATCCTGCTGTAACGAGGTGAGGTCGTAGAGCTGCGGCGGATTGGCCTTCTCGTTTTTCTTGGTGACCGACTTTACCACCATCTCTTGGCCAGTCACTTTCTCAACAATCGCCGCGGCCGCGGCCTGATCCTCGAACTTACCGCCCGTGTGTTTAAACAGCGCCTCGCGGCAGACCGAGTGCACCTCCCAGAAATCCTTTGGCTTAAAAAACTCAACCTCCAGGTCACGATTCACAATCATCGCGAGAATCGGTGTCTGTACACGACCGAGGCTAAGCAGCAAGTTGCGCTTGCCGTACTCAACCGTGAAGAAACGTGTAGCATTCAGCCCCACCACCCAGTCTGCCTCACTGCGGCACTTCGCCGCGTGGTAGAGCCCATCAAAATCAGCACTCGGCGCGAGCTGGCTAAAGCCCTTCGCAATCGCCGTAGTCGTCAGCGAACTAATCCACAAGCGCTGACACGGCTTGGTCTCGCACTCAGTCCATGTTAGGATATAGCGGAAGATTAACTCGCCCTCACGGCCGGCGTCCGTCGCACAGATAATCTCGTCGGCCTCGTCAAACAGCCCCTTTATAATCATCAATTGCTCATGTGCTGAGCCATCTTTACGTGAGCGTAACTTAAAGTCTTCCGGAATGATTGGCAGGCTACTGAGGCGCCACGGCTTCCACTCTGGAGTATAGTCTTCGGGCTCCTGCAGCTCGACCATATGGCCAAAGGCCCAGGTCACAGTCCACTCGTCATTTTTTAAAAAGCCCTTCCCTTGTGTGGTCGCTCCGAGATGTTTCGCAATATCGCGGGCGACTGAGGGTTTTTCCGCTAAGACAACTTTCATAGATAGTATAGACTCTATACTCTTGTCGCCTGTCCGCATGGAGCCAGAAAAAAGCGCCAAAAATTGTGGCATCGCGCCTTACAGGGTAAGATACCGCATGATCTTTGGTTCGCTACCTCAAAGAAAGCGACATGAGTATCGCTTCTACCGCATTCTCGGCTACAAATACCCACATGCACGTCGAAAAACTAAAATACACAATCTGGGCCGCCGATGCCGCGCGCGCCGCCAACTTTTATCACATCTGCTTCGGTGCAATCATCGTACGACAGAATCCGCACATCACAGAGATTGAAGTTGCTGGCAGTCTGATCGCTATCCACAGCGGCGGCGAAGGCAAGCGCACTTGGACAGGACTCACCTTTCAAGTGGCCGACGTCGTCGTTGGCGCTGCCGAGATCGTCGCAGCAGGCGGCATATGCGAGCGTGAGCCTCAACCTGAAAACGGCGAAGCACCCCACCTAGCCATGTGCGAAGACCCCGACGGCAACCAAATTATGCTCAGTCGCGCCCGCTGAACACACGCCTAGGCGCTTCCGACATACTCGCACCACCAAATACGCCTGCTACCGAACAACCAGCCCGCTACCAAGCAGAGTACTTAGTCGCTCCGTTCCCAGCCAGCGGCACCTCACTTTTGACGTTGTGCCCATAACTTAGAGGATAAATCATTCTAAAATAAAACAAGGAGCCAATATGCGTAGTTTATTTTTATTATTTTCGATTCTAACACTAGTAGCTACTAGCGCTTCTGCAGATAATTACCTGCAATCGTATCCATCAGGAAAGCGATTATTTTCATATGACGGACAATATTTAAAATCATACCCAAGCCAAAAAAAGCTATATGAATTCGATGGGGAGAAAATAAAGGAGTACCCTTCAGGTAAAATCATTTATAAATATGAAGACGGGTACATTAAAACTCATCCGTCAGGAAAGAAGTTACTGCAGTTTGATGGCTCGTTTGTTAAGGAATACCCGTCCGGTAAGAAAATACATGAATTCAAAGGGCAATATTTAACCCTCTACCCGAGTGGAAAAAGAGTCATGGAATCCTCCGGCATACTACCTCGAGTACTGGTTTCTCTAATCGTTTTAGGGGGGCTATGATCACACATCCAGCAAACTAAGAAGAGGCAATCACTTCTTTGTGCTTAACGCCAAAAACCCATCGCGAAAACCAAAGTCCAAACCAGCGTACGAGGCCAATTCGTAACCACTAATCGCTGTAAGACTTTCGGATGACTTTCGCCTGCCGCGATTCGCTGGTGTAGGGGGACTGAAAATCCGAAAGTTAGGCCCCAACAACTGAGTACCAACAACAAATCCAACCAGTTTAAGCCGCCACCGACTTGCCAGACTGCCAGCGCGGATAAACCCAATTGGCCAAACATCAGCGGCGCTACAATATAACCCATTCGCTGGGTGTAGTGAGCATGCCACTCAACTAATCGCTGCGGCGCGACCTGCAAGAATGACGGATATATAATCCACTGCACCAGCCAAATTAAAACGACTAAGCCGAAATCGATTAGCTGGCGTAATTCGTTGAAACTATCCGTATGCATTTTTAGCTAATAACTCTTCCTGCTGCGCCCGCCTGTAGATACATTTCGCCAGACATTAGGTCTCAGAACCTCACGAAATTTGCGATATTTAGCAATAAAACTGCTTTCAGATGGGTCAATCGTTTATGATAAATATTGCTCTCTTCTGTTTTAAAAAGCATTGGTAGTAATCGTTCGAGCGACTCTTCTAGATAGCTCGATTGCGCTTAGGACTACAATCACTTTATACCTTTACCATTCACGGGACGCTTCACGCGCCTACCCCCCAGCAGAACACGCCCCGACAACCACAAAATTAGATAATTAAATTATGGGACTTTTATCATCAGTATTAGGCAACGCAGGAGTTGTTGCGCCGGATAAAATCGAGAAGGACTATGCTCAGCTCTTAGCTGAAGGAGAGGCGATTGAAGTCGGCTTCGCAGTCTTTCGCGACACATTTATCTTCACCGACAAAAGACTAATGATTGTCGATGTCCAAGGGATGACTGGTAAAAAAATTGAATACTTAAGTATACCATATTCCAAAATTACTAAATTTAGTATCGAGACATCAGGTCGTTTTGACCTAGACGCGGAATTAAAAATCTGGGTTGGGAGCGACCCATCACCGATCCAAAAGAAATTTAATAAGAAGGTAAATATCTACGACCTTCAAAGGGTCTTAGCTCAATTCACACTCGCTTAGCGCACAGTAAGCTCGGCAATTAGCGCTCCGCAACTTCTTGGCTAGCGGAGTTTGTACTGCTTTACTATTATTGCAGCACGGCGCCTCAACACCGAATCTGCTTTGGTCTTGTTAGAAAACTTACTCAACGCAGCCAGCGCAGCAGTCGAAGGCGGCAGGTTTAGGATGTAGCTTTCTTCGCAATAATCCGCCAACCAGCTCAGCGCTTGCTTTTGTTGTGCCGCCGAAGCAGTTGTCGCCAGTAACTGCTTAATCTTTTCATTTTCTTCCGCGTTAATCATAGATTTTGCGGGTCATTGCTTTGGTTAAAACTCAACTGGCAAGCGACCACCACAGACCTTACAATACGCAGCATCATGATCGTAATCTGCCATCCACAGGCCGAGCAAATCGAACCTTCAGATTCACGCTCAGTTTTAGGAGCGATCAAACAGAGATCAAACGCTTCCTCATTCCAGCGGCTAGGCTGAAAAATAATACGCCGCCAATATGCTCGAAATCGACTCACAGTGACTAGTTATTGTTCCTCTTCTCGCACAAAAAAGACCTGACTGGGCTCCGCATCAGGACGTGCATAGGTGCCAAGCAACACGCGACGTTCCGCGAAATAAATCAATCGATACGCAGACCCAGGGTAGCCCTCATCGCGCAGGACGAACTCAAGCCGCGGTTGCTCTTCAACCTCATCAAAAATTGAAGTTTCCACGTTGATCGGATCCGGATTGAAGTAGCGTGCCACCACTGTGCCCGCTTCTTTACCCGCTTCGATCTCGACCTTATAGGTACCATCCGAGCGCAACCATGTGCCAAAGAAATCAGACTGCTCTGGAAGTTTTGCAATATAAGGCGAGATACTATACTTCGGCTGCAAGCCATCTTGTGCCTGAAGGGTGCCGAACGACACACTCAAAAGCGCTCCAATTAGAAAAATTCGCATGCCAATAGTCATGCCCCACGCGGGGCTAATGGCAAGGTGTGAATTGCTGAAACAGGACAACGCCCACGTAGCTTGGATCGAACCTTTTAGATAATTAAAAGATTTATCCTCGTTTAGTGAGTAAAGATGTCAGGGTGGCGACTCGCCCTCCTTTACAGCAATACAGAATGAATGTGGGCGAGTCGCCCACACTCCTTTCCCCCTCGATGACCACAGTCCAGAAAAGAGCCTAGCAACGGCGAACAGCCTTTGACGCCGCAATCCCGAATCATGTAGTTTCTATGGGAAATACCGAGAAATGCTCATGCCTAAATCAAACAAATACATCGCACTGCTCGCCCTGAGCCTAGTGGCCTGCCTGCGCTCGTATGCGACACCTCTAGCGGCAAGCATCACATCGGCACCTGACTATTCAAAAAACTTCGATATCTCGCAGTTCCCAACCCACCGTATCGCGACTATCCGCAATGTTCAACGCGGCTCAAAGGCAACGCATCAATACGCGCTCGTCCCGAAGGGCGCAGCACTGCCAGAACTACCGGCAGGCATCACGGTGATTCGCACACCCGTGACACGCGTGGTCGTGATGGAGACGGTCTACATTGGCTACCTCGACGCATTGAACCAGTTGGACACGATTATTGCAGCGGCTACCCCAGACTATATCAGCAATGCAACCATCCGAACACGCATCGAGGACGGCACGATTCAGAAAGTACAATCTGGCGCAGCGCTCAATATCGAGCGCATGCTGATGCGACAACCCGACCTCATTCTCAGTAGCAGCACTGGCGACCCCGCTTTCGACGTCCCGTTGAAATTAGCTCGTGCAGGCCTACCGGTCGTGCTCTCTGCCGGATACATGGAGCAGCACCCCCTCGCCCGCGCGGAGTGGATTAAATTCATCGCCGCTTTTTTTAATGCTGAACACCTCGCCGAGCAAATCTTCGAGGCCAGCGCCACACGCTATGAATTGCTACTCAAAAAGGTCGAACAGATCGAGCAACGACCCACGGTCTTTTGCGGAGCACCCTACTCTGGCGCATGGCACATGGCTGGGGGCGAAAGCTATCTCGCACAAGCCATCCGTGATGCCGGCGGCGATTATCTCTGGGCCGACGTGCCAGGTAGTGGCGCCATTCCTCTCGATACCGAACGCGTCTTTATCAGAGCCGCTCATGCCGATACATGGATTAACCCCAGCTTTTACCAGAGCCTCAACGAGCTCTTTGGAGCCGATCAACGCTTTCAAAAATTTCACGCTGGGCAAACCAGCCACGTATTTAACAATACAAAGCAGCGCACGGCCAGCGGCGGCAATTCGTTTTGGGAGTGTGGCGTCGTGCATCCCGAAGACGCCTGATCAAAGTCTTCCACCCCGAACTAATGCCGGACTGGGAATTTATCTATTACCAACAGTTGAAATAGACGCAAATACGCTACAGAAATACCAAGTTCACCATGTCCACCGCCAATCCACACACCTCACCTCGTCGCAGCGCAACGCTGTTTGCCTTACTGGGCTTGGCAGTGCTCTCGGTGGCCGGGTTGAGCGCGTGCATCGGCACCACCCCTCTAAGTATCGAAACAGTTATCAAAGCCCTGACTGGCTCACCGGGCATTGACCCGGTCTTACAGCAAATCGTCATCGACTTCCGCCTGCCTCGCATTCTGACCTCGATCCTCGCTGGTGCGGCCCTCGCCACTGCCGGCTTGATGATGCAAACCATCTTTCGTAATCCCCTCGCCGACCCTTTCGTATTGGGCGTCAACTCAGGTGCCAGCCTCGGTGTGGCGATCGTGCTACTCGCTCTCGCACCAGCAGGGCTCAGCCTGACAGCAGGCCTTGGTGTATCGGGGCAGATTTTACTGATCCTTGCATCCAGTGGCGGCGCAGCGATCACGCTCTTCACCGTATTAGTGCTGTCCCGAAAAGTAGACATCATGTCGGTGCTGATCATCGGCCTAATGATCAGCTATACAGTCGGCGCCCTCGTGAGTATTCTGATGTATTTCAGCATGGCCGAGCGCTTACAGTCGTTCCTTAGTTGGTCGTTTGGGGATTACGGTAACGTCAGTTGGACGCAGATGCGCGCGTTTGCTCCGGCAATCATCGGCGCGCTCGGCATCAGCCTACTCTACGTCAAACCACTCGACGCCCTGCTACTCGGCGAGCGCTATGCCGAAAGTGTGGGCACACGCACACAACGCGCACGGATCACCATCCTATTTGCCGCTTCGATCCTAGCTGGCACAGTCACTGGCTTCTGCGGACCTATCGGCTTCCTGGGCATCGCCGCGCCGCACCTCAGCCGCTACCTGTTCCACACCAGCAGCCACCGTATATTGATCCCCGCTTCGATACTGGTGGGCGCGCTACTCTCGCTCAGTGCCGACTTTATCGCCCGCGGCCCCGGACTCGACGTATCGCTACCGCTTAATGCCATTACCGCGCTCATCGGTGCGCCCGTGATCATTGCCGCACTGATCAAACAACGAAACCTTAAACGACTGTTCGGATGAACCCTGCGCTGCATACAGAACATCTCACAGCGACGGATCTAAGCATCGGCTATAGTCATCGAGGCCAAGAAACCTGCGTGGCCGAAGCCCTAGAACTAGCACTCAAAGCAGGCGAATTCATCTGCTTACTGGGCCCCAACGGCGCTGGTAAATCGACGCTGATCCGCACACTTGCAGGCATGCAAGCGCCACTCCGCGGCTCACTTAAACTTCAAGACCAGACCTTTCACAGCATCCCGCCACGCGAACGCGCGCGCATGATTAGCGTCGTCCTAACTGAGGCACTACCGGTTGGCATTATGGACGCCTACTCGCTGGTTGCATTGGGGCGCCACCCGTATTCTGGATGGCTAGGCGGGCTGGACGATACCGATAAAGAGCGCATCGCCTGGGCCTTCAAGGCAGTCGGCGCGGAAGGCCTCGAAGGACGACAAATCGCAGAATTGAGCGATGGCGAACGCCAAAAAGTCTCCATCGCACGGGCACTCGCACAAGAAGCCCAAGTGATGCTACTCGACGAGCCAACAGCGTTTTTGGATCTTCCTCGCCGCGTGGAGCTCATGTCAATCCTGCGCAACTTGGCGCATCGCGAACAGATGGGGCTACTGCTTTCGACGCACGACCTTGACCTAGCACTACGCTTTGCAGACCGCCTCTGGATGATCACCACCGACGGCCAACTGATCCAAGGCTACCCTGAAGAACTCGCCATGAGCGGTGAGTTCGCAGCGATCTTTGCCAATGAGAACTTAGACTGGGACGCCGAACGCGGCTCTTTCCGCGCCCATCCCGACCCTTGCCTCAAGGCGCACATCGAAGGCGACGGTATTCACGCACTCTGGACGCGCAGGGCGCTGGAACGGCTAGGGTTCGGGATCGCAAAGTCAGACGAGAAAAGTGCACTTAGTATTCAGGTTTTCGATACGGACGATCACACCGCGTGGGCAGTGGCTCGCAACGGCAACCAAGCAACGCACACAACCATCGGTCAATTAATCGACTGGATTCGCGCCGAAGACTGGAGCTCAAAGAACTAGTAAGGAGTGTGGGCGACCCGCCCACAAACAACCCACGAGCATTTCTAGCAGCATGAAAACGTGGGCGGGTCGCCCACACTCCTATAACTCAGCCGCTATTTCTTATTCGAACAATCCGGGCAGGTGCCTGTATAGACAATCTCGCCGCCGGTGATTACGAAACCCTTAGGGGCCTGCACCTGTGGTAGCTGCATCGCCACAGGCAGATCGAACACTTTGTTGCAACTGCGGCAGATGAAGTGTGGATGCTCACTTTCGGCGGGCAACTCATAGCGGCGCGGCTGGCCGGGAAACTCCACCCCGATAATCTGAAAGGCAGCCGTCATCTCACGAATCGCACGATTGACGGTGGCCGAACCCAGCCGCGGAATCTGCTGGCGGCCCAGTGATAGAATCTCCTCACGCGTCAACGGACGCGCCGCCTCTTTCAAGACAGACAGGATCACTTCACGCTGTTGAGTATTCGCCATCGATAATAAAAAAAGGCAGACTGCCTACTTTTTTGGGGCAAGGAAAGATTAGAAACTCAAAGTCACACCAGCTTTTGCGCTTCGCCCGACCCCAGGATACAATGCATCCGGGCCAAAAGCGGTAGAGACGTATTCTTTATCGAGTACATTGTTTACCGTAACAAAAACTGAGACATCGTCACTGAGAGCATATCGAACGCTCAAATCAACAAGTACATAATCGTTTAATTCAGATGCAGTATTACTAAAATCGCTGCCTACATAGACATTATCCGTATAAGTCGCTCCGACTACGACTCGAACCGGATCGCTCGGACGATACTCCATCGCCACTCGGAGCTTATGTTTCGGAACCAGTGGAACCTCCGAACCGTCAAAAAATCCACCATCGATTTTAGCTGATACATAAGTGTAGTTGACGCTCGCTTCCAATTTTTCAGTAAGTGCGTATGTCACAAATAAATCGGCACCATAGCGGCTTGTTTCATCGAGGTTCACATTGGCAACCGCGCTCGGGTTGTAGATAATTTCATCATTCATCCACTGGTAGTAAATCCGGGCACCGATCACCAGCGAATGGAATGCCCAGTCACCACCAAGTTCCGCTTCGTGCCCCCACTCGGCATCCAGATTCGGGTTAAAGGACGCCGTCGCACCGCTGAAATCGACCACAGTCACCTCGTCCGTCGCAGCATAACGATAGAAACGACGCAATGAGCCATACACGCGACCATGTTGCTCAAATGCTTTTACCACTCCGAGCGACCAAGCATATTGATCTTCAGTCAAAGCATCCAAATCACTTACTGCGCCAGACACAGTATAACTGCCATCTGTGCGTGCATACTCACTTCGAAGACTGGCGGTAAAGATAAGATCCTCCGCCAAATTATACTTTAGTGAGGTAAAGGCGGCGAGGGTTTGCCGTTCGTATTCCACTGGATCAGTTCCAAAAACCGCGCCTACCTGATCGTCATAGTAATCGATCCCAATGATCGCGGTCAGCCGATCATTCTCATAAGTGAGTGCGGGGGAAACCGAAAAGACCTCGTAGTCCTGGTCGATTTCAAAGGGAAACGCAGGAGCCCCTCCCCCATAAAAATAAAATACAGTGTAGAGGTCCCTCTTCGTGTAACCCACATCCAAACCGAACGAAAACTCATCGTTGAAGCAAAGTCCTATACCGCCCCGGGAGTAAATCGCCTCCTCTTCGCCAAAGTTTGCAAACTCTGTAGATTGCTCTGGTTCGGTAGCCAACTCGGTGCGACTGAGCGGCCCCGGTAGGCCATATTCACTTTCCACGCCGCTGACTGAAAAATATGCGGTGAACCAGTCATCTGCTATCCAATTAAACTTCACACCACCGCTATCGGCCTCGTATTGACTGTTCTGACGGTAGCCATCCGTCTCATCATGCTCCGCGTGCGCTGAAAATCCGAGCGAGCCGACTTTACCCGAGACGCCGAAGCGCGCATTGTAAGAATCGAAGCTACCACCGCTGAGCTGCAACTGACCAGAAAGCTCCTCCTGCGGTTGAGCCGTTGTGATTTTGATTACGCCGCCAACCGCATTGTTCCCGTAGATCGCGGATTGCCCCCCCTTGATCACTTCGATCGATTCAACCAAAGACAGTGGAATAGAGAGCCAATTAATCTGCCCAAGGTCCGCAGTATTAAGGCGATGGCCATCGAGTAAAATCAACACCCGCTGCCCGCTGCCTTCACCGAAACCACCAAGCGATATTTCCGATAATGCCGAATTACCTGAAGTTGAACGAAAATGAAGATTCGCCTCCTGACTCAACAGTTCGACCAGATCTGTCGCGCCCGAATCTTCAATCGTGACTCGATCAATCAGTTGCACACGGGCTGGCATCTCCATATCCGCCCCAGAGAAGCGGGGAGCCGAAACAAGCGTCGTTGGCAGTTCGGGATGTGTTGTCTCCGCTACATCTGCATCAATTTCCTCAGCACTCAGCGAGGTGATTGCGTAGGTAAGCGCGAGCCCAAGAACGGACACTCGGCGTAATGTATTCGTTGGTTTATGCATAACTTCGGTCAGCTATTGCCATAAAAAACAGCGCGACAAGCATAAATGATCATTGAAAATCATTCTCAAAATATAGACTGCCACACTACACTGAATGATAGGCATTCCAATGGGATTATAATGATAATATTCAATGACTATTCTCAAAATATAGACTGTCACACTACACTGAATGATAGGCATTCCAATGGGATTATAATGATAATATTCAATGACTTACAAAATTAGGCTTCGATTTATGAGAATAATTCTCAATAGCAAAATAAATCCACGCCACTCTTAACGCCAACCTCTGGCTACAAAAAAGCCGGCCTACAGGCCGGCTTTTTAAGAAACTATTCGAAATCGACTAGCAGTCGTAAAAGGCATTTTCAGCGACGAGGATATTGTCCGCCCGTACGACTCGCTTATTGCCATCTGCGAGCACCAGCACCTTAGGCTTCCAGGCCTTGGCCTCTTCAGCTTCGAACTGCGCAAACGTCATGATCACCAATAAATCACCAAGTTCGCCTTTATGCGCGGCGGCGCCGTTTAACGCAATGGTATGCGAGCTCTTTGGGGCCTCGATTGCATAGGTCTCGAAGCGCTCACCGTTGGCGATATTGGCAACCAGAATCTTCTCATAAGCGACGATGCCTACCTGCTCCATCAATGCGGCATCGATCGCTAGACTACCCTCGTAGTGGAGGGCGCTGTCAGTGACTTCTGCGCGGAGCAGCTTAGACTTGAGGAGCGTGACTTGCATGATAATTTAAAGTATTTGAACAGAACTTGTTTGTCAAAAAGTGGCGCAGGTTGGAACGTTTCCGAGCATTTGACAATTTGAATCTGCTCTTCTTTGCGGATTCGCGGGCTGAAGCGCTTACGCCTCTTCTTCGTGGAGGACGACCGAGAAAGTAAACTGACTGCCCTTACCCAACTCACTTTCCACCACTAACGAGCCGCCAAGTTGATCCGAGACGCTCTTGCACAAAGCCAAACCCAGCCCTAACCCCTCATGCGTTCGGGATAAAGAAGAATCACCCTGCGAAAACGCATCAAAGAGTTTGCCGCCCTCAAGATATTCAGGATCGATTCCTGGCCCAGTGTCACAGACTTCAAAGCTCAAACGAATCTCGGAATCGACAGCAGTCCGCGCGAATTGAACCGCAACCCGAACGTCTCCTTCAGACGAAAATTTCACGGCATTTTGCAGGAGCTTGCGCAATACAATCCGGGTCTCATGTTCACAGCCACAGACATACTGCGGTAAATCCTCAGGAATCTCGGTCTGAATCCCGACTTGACCCGCGATCGTCGCTTCGTTGATCAATTTAAGCAACATCGTCGCCGGATTAAATGATAATTTAGACAATTCACTTTCACCCACGGAGAGCTTGGCATAGGTCAAAATATCTTGCACATGCTCAAAATATGTCATGCTACAGTCACGGATGGTAGCAACGAAGTCGTGCTGCTCTTCATCGAGTTGGGTATCTTGCAGCAAGTCAATAAAACCGAGAATCCCGTTCATCGGGGTGTTCAACTCATGCCGAACAATTTCCAAGAAGTTGTTTTTCGCGGCATTCACATTCTGACGAATCACGGTCTCGCGCTGTGTGGTGAATAAATAATTCTTATAGCAACAATCCACTACCTTCTGAATATGGTTCAAATCAAAAGGCTTTTTCAAATATTCGGAGGCACCTAAGCTGATCGCCTGACGAGCTGTCGCCAAAGTTTCGTAGGCGGTTAAAACGATCACCTCTGTGTGTGCATCGATTTTTTTGACCTCACGCAGCACATCGATCCCGCTCATACCACGCATGCGGATATCAGTAATCACCACTTCGAACGACGCCTCTTTTGAAAATTCAATCGCCTCTTCGCCAGACGTTGCTATCGTCACATCGAAGTCATCACAAAAAATCATATTTAATGATTCACGCGGACCTTCTTCGTCATCGACGACCAGTAGACGTTTTGCTGGTAGAACGGTGGGAGCAGTAGTCATAAATAAGGGTGAGTTGTAAGATTACACAAGACTATGCGCTAAGTGATGGCCTCGGCTCAAGCCAAATTGAACTGAAGTGACACGGCATCAACCACGGTCGCCGCATCAAAAGGCTTTTGCAACAAGCACGCGCCCTTAGGCAAGTCATGCTCTGCACGAGCCATCTGCGGTTGCTTATAGCTAGAATAGAATACCTTAAAGCCGGACCCCGCCATGTCCGACGCCGCTTGCATACGAATTAAAACCGCCTGGTCGTAGCCATCCACATCGAGAATTAAACCATCGACTCGCCCAGAACGTATCAGCGCCTCCGCCTCATCTAAAGAATTCGCAGTGCGCAGGCGACACTCGTCCGCGACAATCATATCAAGCGCATCCACCACGGGTGAATAGCTCGCGAGCACTAGTAATTCAGGTAACAGCGCGCTGTCCGAGTGAGCCAATTCGGAGTAAGCGGTAGCAATCAGATCCTGTGCTGGTTCGATCGAAGACTTGTTCGAATCGTAGGCAACGACCGAAAGGCGCAGCCCCTCCAATTTCTGCAGCGGCAGTCGGTGTTTCAATAAATAGCGCACACTACGCAAAGCCTTGCCCTTGAAGATACAAGCACAGCTGTACGCATCCAAAGGCTGTATTTTCGCAGGCTCTAATTCAAAATCCGCAGCCGCCGCCTTCACCTGCTTATAAATGTCTCCAGCAATTGCTCGCGACTCCAACAGCGCGACCACCACAGCCCCGCCGCGCGACTCACTCATATAAGCCTCCAGTTCTAAATCCTTCAACAGCTTCTCGCGTGACGCACTCAGATCATACAGCACATAAGCATCAATCACGACCCCTGTAGCCACTTCCAACGAACGCCCCTCAGAATAAATGAGCTTACCATTCACCTCGAAATGCAATCTAACGCGTTTACTGCGAGCTTTTCCTGCCGGAGTCAGTTGCGCTTCTATGAGCGCCGAACCACCCTCACCTAAAATTCGCTGCGCCACCTTATTCTCGATCAGCAAATTGCCGCCACCATCAAAGCAGACCACGCCCAGCGGCAATTGATTGATCAAATACTGTAAGACCTGAGCTTGCTCCTTTAAACCTTGGTGCTCCTTCGCCTTAAGGAAGAGAATAGAAATCATGTCGGCAATAGATCCCATCAAATGGATGTCTTGAGCCCCAAACGGCTCATTATCTCGCCGGCCTCCCACCCGAATGTAATTCGCCTCGCTAAGCCCTCTCAGTGGGACAACAACACTCCCCTTCTCAAATACAGTCAGCGCCTGATCGGCATCACTTGATTCCAAACAATCCAGCAATAGCTCGTTGGCCAAATATGGATCTCCAGCAATGGCCGATGCCAACGATTCACGGAAGTTTTCAAAATCTGAAAATGCCGACAAGGCCTGCGTAAATCGACGATAAACCTCTGATAATGCCGACGGTGTTTGAACAGAAACGTCACTATTTTTCTTATACTGTATCATAAGCGCAGTGTCATCAGGCACATGGAATGGATATCTTAAAGTGAGCCCCCTTGCCCACCTGTGAGTCAACTGTGATCAACCCCCGATGATGCTCAATTATTTTAGTTACGATCGCAAGACCCAAGCCAGTACCTGTAGCCCCAGACCTGATGCCTGTATCCCGCGAAGTAACAAACGGGTCGAACATCCTAGACTGAAATTCAACTGGCATACCTGGTCCATTATCGGAGATCTCGACATCCACCCAGCGCTTATACTTACGGCCGCCACGAATATTCACATTAATTCGCCCCTGCTCGGGTCGATCATCCCACTCCGAAATAGCATTGATCGCATTCTCCAAAACATTCTGGAAAACTTGAATGAGTTGCTCAGAATTCCCCAGCGCCGCAGAAACATTCTCTTGAACCAACAACTTGATCTCTACTCGCTCTGGAACAAGCCGATGTTCAAGAGCGGACTTTGCCTCCAGAATAACCTGCTCAATTACGACAGGCATAGTTGGGCGTTCTGCGTCTTGAGCAAATGCCGCAACTCCCTCAACAATCCCCGAGATTCGCTTCACGTCGCGCTGGACCGTAGTACTGAAACTGTGATTCAGAGACAGATTCTCTGGTTCTTTTTCCAACAAGCTTGCCAACGTCCGAATCGATACTAGCGGATTCCTGAGCTCGTGGGACAGGCCCGCAGCCATCGTACCCAAAGAAATCAGTTTCTCCGCCTGATTCGACATACGCTCGAATTCCCGAAACTTAATAGCCAGCCCAAGTTGCGAGCATAAATTCTCGATTAATAAGAAATCAACATCGGCATAAACCGCTCGAAACCTGCGCTTGCCGATGACTAAAAACCCAAGCAATTCGCTGAGTCCGGAAATTGGGACTAAAACATCAGTCGGCTGAAGCAGTTTTCCATCTCCGCAGATATTCGATAATTCTGCGTCAAAAGAACGTGAATTATGCATCAATTCTGCCAACACTATGGCTTTAGGCTGACCACTTAAACGATCCAACATAAACGACAGGTCGCTAGTGAGAATTCGCTTCGCCCAATCTCGTTCACCCGCGGAACCACTACTGACATAATCAAACTCGACCTCAGAACGTATATATACTCCGACTGAATCAACGGAAAGCACCTCCATCAACTCGGATGCAATCTCCGATATCGACACCTTAGTGCCGGCAGCCAATGCAACACGCTCCGACAGGATTTTTAGTTCGGTCCGATACGCATAGCGGTTCGAAAGAAAACGCTCATGAAGCATCTCACTAAAAAAGATCGATACTGGGGAGCCTAAGGAAACAATCACGATGGAGATCAACAGGCAAATCCCCCACCAGAACAAAAAGCCAGAAGGAAAGAATTCAGGATAAACTGTGGACAGCAAATAGACTAACCCCTGTGCAGTGATCCCTGAAAATAGGATCGCAACAAGCAGCATCGCAAGCACCCGAAAGACCATCTCATTGAAGTCTAATATCCGATACTTCCACATGGAGTAACCCACGCCTAAAATATACACTAGAACTAACAGATGCCCGAAGGGAGGAATCGGAATATTCATCCACAACAAAAAATTAGTCGAGCCTCCAACAAAGCCGATACCAGTCCCAAGCAAGATATACTTATATTGGTTCTTAGCCTCAATAGCAGAGGTCCGATACTTATCAAACAGCAAGCACGCCGCCACTACCACCAACGAACAGAAGCTTCCCAAATATGCAGGAAAACCTGGACCTGGAACTGGCCAATACGGAAAGCCTAAGCGAGGCTCCAGTCGCAACACCACAAAAGAGCCAAAATTCAGCAAGGCCAAGCAAGCCGCTAAGCAATAACTAATAAAAACAAATTTTCGCAATGCATAGCGACCAGTTATATTTACTACAAAGTGAAAATAAGTATATGGCACAAAGATAGACCCAAAGACGAGTACCTTTACCCAGTACAAAGCCTGCGCTTCAGTCTCCGACAACAGCCAAAACATATGGCCAGTCGACCAGACAAAGATCGAGAAGCTAAAGAAACAAAAGGCCAGGTTTCGTCCTCCATCCGAACGAATTCCTTTTGCCAAAACAGCAAAAAAGAAAAACAGCGTCAGTAGCGCAATTAAGAAAGAACTGAAAATTAAATATGCAATCATCGAACAGCGGAAACCATATTTGCTTGATCACCAAATGATCTAAAAAACTGGGCACGATCAAACCCAGACAGTGTTAGAACACTCAGTAACTCTTCCTCGGTGTAAAAGACATAATGCCCCTCTTCTTCTTTTTGCTGAATCGCGCCCGCAGCACTGAGCAAATTCCGAGCAGACTCAATGGCATCCTCAGTATCTGCCTCGTCCACAAACCCCTTATAAATCAAAGATAAATCACAATATGGCTTCATGCTGGACACAATAATTCGGCCTCCAGGCTTCAATACCCGATGAAACTCTGCCATGAGGACTTCAGGACGTTTTAAATACGATATCAATAAGCTACAACATATACGATCAATTGAGGCATCTTCAAAAGGCAATCGCAAACCAGTCCCACTAGCCGGATCCAGCTCATCCAAATCGAAGCGATAATACATCATGCTTAGACCGCCAAAGCTGGCATCGCTCATCTCCTTGGAGGCGATGGCATGGTTTTGCGACGCTTCGCTTAGCCCCTTGCCCGTGAGGTCCAATCCAAAATACGAAACTGGCTCCCCCTGATTAACTCCAGCGCGCACAGCTGCATCCCTCAAGCACCAAGCCCCAAACATCCCATTCCCGCATCCGCAGTCCAAGTACACCTGCCCAGCTGCAGGAGCCCCCAAGCACGCACCAATTAAATCCAGATACTCTTGATAAGCCCCTACAGACTGCAGCATCTTATATTTATCGAGATATTTCTTCCAGAAATCGCCTTCACATTCACGCAGCGGTGCAACCGCTCGAAGGCGATCTCGTTCTATTCGATTTTGAGCAAAGATCGATTTTTTATCTGGGAATGATAATGTCTCCAATTCCCCAGCCTCTGCGAACCTGCCATGCTTACAGACATACACCGCCTGCAGAATTGTATCCATCGCAATTTTTGGGTTTTCCATCAACTCATGCATGGCCCCTTCAACTCGACGCATACTCACTCGCGGGGCCTGTGCATCCAGCGCATCCAGTTCCGAACTCTCCACCCAAGCATCTCGTCCGGCGGCAAACATAAATACATCGCACTTAGCCTCACGAAGATCCGTCATACTGCCGTCTAGATTATGCATATCCTGGTCTACGCAAGTCTTCAAAAACTGATCAATATTCACGTCGTGCCCCAAAATATCTCCGACGCCCTGAATCGCGCCGTCCATATATGCGCTCACAATGTCTTTCTGGCATATCGTCGTTATCGTGGACTGGAAATTCACAATTCCGACAAGACACACTAACCGTTCAATTCGCTCATCTAATCGAACCGCTCGGATCGCACATCTAGCAGACATACTATTCGCCTGCAATAAAATGCTCTGGGCTTGATATTGAATCTCTAAAAAATCAACCGCCGCCAAAATGTCATCCACCGCGCCAGGCAAAGTATAATCCACAATCTCTCCCTCACTCTCGCCTATATGATTCGTCTGATCGAATCTCAATACACGCATCCCATTTTGAGCAAAATGATACGCCAACTGAAGATTATTCTTCTTCGACTGGCCATATTTCGGAGCCATCACAACATATGGCGCAGTCTCTGAACAACCCGCCGCAATATCAAGGAATCCGACTATTTTTTTGCCGGAACGAGACGGAAAAAAAACCACCTGACTCGCAATTCCTGTAAGCGCTTGTCCTTCAATCATGAATTAATATTAAGCAGGTCATGTTAATAATAAGAATGCCGTTGCTTGTGCAAAATTCCATCACCGCAGCGCAACAGCAAGTGTAAACGATGCAAACACATCGCTAAATTTAGTTGCTTTGCTGTTGCAGCTAAGCGATCCATCCAACACAAATAACTATTATCCCGTAACGCACTCATATTCACGGACCAGTGACCCACATTTTATTCATCAAGAATAGTGAATCTATCTCGGAAAATTTACGAGGGGTTATCACAGCGCCGCATATACGAAACGTTGATAGGCGCGCGCCCACCGAGGCCGCCTCGTCCCTAGAGAGAGGAGTCTTCAATCTGGCCATCATTTATGCAGATAGTGGCGATTCCACTCTGGCGAAGCACCTACGTTCACTTCGATCACTGAATCAAACATTACCGACGATCGTCATCGCCCCGGAATACAATCTCGCGACCGAACAACTTGCCTTCGATGAAGGAGCTGACCTCTACTTCGCTGAACCTGTGCCGAAACAGACACTTGAGCGGTTGATTCAACAATACGTAGGGCCAATCGAGCCGACAGCGCCGCCGCTCCAAACGCATCGACACGTAGAAGACCTGGCCGAAACACCCTCGCAAGCCTCCGCGCTGCACGTGTTGCGCGACTTCTCCCAGATTCTGAGTTTCAGCTTAGACTACAAAGCGTTTACGCATCACTTCATTCTTAAGCTACGCGACCACATCAGCTTCAGCCGAATCGGCATCTTCTTGGAGCACGACGTCCAAAAATCCTTCCCTAGTAAGAGCCGTCCGACCACACTTGCCTGCATTGCATCTCTGGGACTGCCCGCAGATATAGTCGATTGCTACCAACTCAGCCGCGACACCGGCATCGGTCGGGCACTCACCGCACAGCCTAGCATACTTCAGCAGCACAGCGGCCAGTCCCGCTCTCCATTTGGCGAAATCGATTCGGCTACTCGTAAAGAATTCGACATTTTAGGCTGTCACCTCGCCATCCCCATCAGCGACCGCGAACGCCTGATTGGAGTCGCTGTACTCAATGGCCCTGTCACTGGGCGCAATTACAGCGAAGATGAGCTACAGTTGCTATATTTACTGATGGAAGAGCTCGGGCTCTCCATCCGCAACAGTCGCCTACACACCGAACTCGCCGCACATGGCCAATTGACTGAAAATGTGCTTGGCTCGATCTCCAGCGGCGCACTGGTGTTGAGCGAGCACTTAGAAGTGCTGTATGCCAACAATTCCGCCAAACGCTTCCTCGGCATGGGCAACGAAGATGCCGAATCCGTCGAATGGGGCGACTTGCCGAACGAATTGGCTGGCCCCATACACCGCGCCGTCGAACTCGGCGAACTCCCAGAGCCGTTCTCCATCCTCGGCTCCAACAATATTGGGCAGCACCAGATTTCACTCATCCCTTTTGCCTCGAATGACAAGCTGCCGCTCCTGCCGCGCCCAGTGATGGTGGTGATCGAAGATTACACCCATATTGAGGCTAGCAAGCAAACCGCACTGGATGACTCGAAGTCGAAACTGATTACCCTGATCGCCAAACGATTTGCTCACGAAATTCGCAATTCGCTGGTGCCGTTGACGACCCACATGCAACTGATCGACAAAAAAATCGCTCAGCCAAAATTTCAGGCCTCACTTAAGTCGGCCCTCACACGCGAGACTGGTCGGATTAAACGCCTCAGCGAGCAGATGCTCTATCTCGCCGAACATTCAAAGCCTTCCAACCACGATGAGGTCGATCTGGAAACCGCCATCCTTGATGGCTTCGGCAGGGCCAAAGAGCAAAGCGGCGCAAGCGATATTCAACTAAATCTCGATAATACACTCAAAGCCGCCACGATTCATGGTAACCCTGAAGGGATTGCCTACGTCTTTGAAGAGCTGTTCCTTAACTCGATACAATCAAATCAAAGTGGCGCAGGCGCCGTCGGGATTAGCCTACGCCGCAATGACGAAGACATCCTGACGATATGCATCCGCGACGAAGGGCCAGGCTTTGCCTCCGACACCATTCAGAATGCGACGGAACCATTCTACAGCACACGGACAACTGGCGTTGGACTCGGACTCTCCGTTGCGAAAAAAATCATTGAAGAGCACCACGGCTTCATGCAGCTCAATACCCGTTCCGCACAGGCTGACTGGGATATCAAAATCGAACTCCCCGCCACTTTAACACACCCTAATCATACTTAAAATGAATCGAACCACAAAAACTACTATTCTGGTCGGCCTTAGCCTTGCCAGCGCCCTCACTACTCATGCTGCCGCGACACGCGTGGCTTTCGTCGATGCCTTCGCCACCGCCCGTGGCAACGCATTTACCGCCACCGCAGACAACGCCTCCGCCGTCTTCTATAACGGCGCAGGACTCACTCAACTCGAAGGCACGCAGATCCACGGCAATGTCTTTGCGGTTTCGCTCGACTACAGCGCAGACACCGCACTTGGCAAAGACAAGACCGATGACGAGTTTCAAGCCGTCCCTAGCGCCTTTATCAGTCACAATCTCAAAGACAGCCCCCTAGCTTTCGGCTTCGGCGTATACTCGCCCTTTGCACTCGGCGTGGATTGGGGCAACGATGCCGCATTTACATCCGGCCCGCTCGAGTTCGGCGGCACTTTAGTACCCTACGAAGCCGACCTCGTTTATACCAAATACCACGCCGTAGTGGCTTGGCAAGTTACCGAGACGCTCTCACTCGCTGCGGGCGTCAGTTACGACGATTCTGACGTCAAAATCAAAACCAACGCGCTTGAGTTTGACGGCGACGACAACACTATCGGCTATTCGCTATCTGCGCTATGGCAACCCTCTACGAAACACTCTTTCGGCCTCAACTACCAAGCCAAAACAGAAGTCACTTATGACGGCGACACCACGATCAATGGCGCGGGGAAGTTTGATTCAGAAGCAGACCTGATATATCCAGAATCCATCGTATTCGGTTACTCATACCGTCCGAATGAAAAATGGAATTTTGAGTTTAATGTAGATTGGACCAATTGGGATCGCGTCGATGACCTCACAATCGAAGGTGTTCCCGCTATTCCGGGTCTCCCCGATCCTCTATCTTATGAGCTCAACTGGGAATCCGCCTTCATTTGGGAGCTCGGTGTCACCCGCTATCTTGACAATGGCTGGAACGTCAGCGCTGGCTACACCTACGTGGAAAATGCCGTGCCCGACCAAGGCCTGCTGCCAATCGTGCCTGACTCTGACCGTCACTTCTTTGCACTCGGCGTCGGTCGCGACTACGGCAACTTCTACTGGCAAGCCACTTACCAGTATACCTACGCGGACGAACGTGGGGTCAGTGGCAATGATGGGCCCTTAGATCTTTCTAGCGTTAATGGCGACTACGATCTCGACAGCCAAGCATTCGCCTTCTCCGTAGGCTACCGTTTCTAAGGCGACCTACCATTCACTTCGGGGCGGACAGCAATGTCCGCCCTTTTTATTGGTTCATCACCGATTAGTCCGAAAGTCTCGCTTGAAACGACAGCCCGTGTATCTGAGAGGCAGCGGCTGCTTGAGCCATTGACCTCGATAGGAGTGGGGGGACTCGCCCACATTCATCCTGTGTTGCGGCAAAGGAGGGCGAGTCGCCCTCCCTCCTTTTTACCTTCCTCGCTAAGCGAGCATGACCCTTTTCATTGCCACACGCCCAACGCTTCGAGCTGCCTAGTCGCTTGCTCGCCCCAGCCGCGGTTCGCGGCGGGACTCGCAGGGCTCGGGTGTAAAATACGCCCGACCTGCACGTCGACATCTTTCAAGGCCACCTTCGCACGGCCTTCTGCGAACGCGCCGACGCCGACTACCCACTCGGGTTGCAGCGCCGCAACTAACTCGCGCAAATGTGTATCACACAGTGAATACAACGCGGCGACCTCAGACGCGGGCAACTTATCTGGTGTACGATTGCGCCCGCTTGCTTCCATAAACACCAGCGGACAATAATTCGCCACAAAGTGATCCGCAAAAAACGCATCCGCAGACGGGAAGCGCTCACTGAACAAGCCCCACAGACGACGCCCGCTCACCTCGCTGCGCTGACAAGCGAAGCCCTCGACCACACGCTTTGGATGCTCGTTGAACGGCTGCTGAATGTCCTCATTCACGCCCACCCAGTCACGGACTGACGCGACTTCGCCAAACGGCACGCCCGTCTGCGCCATGCCAAATGGCCCGGGGTTCATCCCCATGAAAATTACTTGCTTCGGCGAGTTGGCGTGCTGCTCCAGATAACTTCGATGCCCTGCCCACGCGTAGTCCAGCGGGTTATAAACATGCGTGGTCGGCTCTGCAAACTGCAGTGCATCCACGCCCGCCGAAAGCCTCAGAGCTGTGGCAATTGCAGCCTCACTGCTCGAGTTAGTCATCCTTCGCTTTTCCGCCGACATCACTATGACCAAGATCACGCTCGGGAGCGATCACATCACGAATACGTTGCTTCAGCTCCTTCATTTCAGGAAAGCGGCCTTCGTCTTTACGATTCCACACTACAGCGGCGTCCACCGTCACACGAAAGGTGCCGCCCAGCTCCGAAGGCCTCAGCGTCACTGAGCCGAGTTCACTTTCAAACGTCGTTAACAGTTCCTGCGCCGTCCAACCTGCCCGCAACAACCAGCGACAGCCCGGACAATATTCAATCTCAACACTTGGTTTCATTGTTTTAACAAGTGATCATCATAGAGTTCTAGTTCAACAACAGGCAAGGCATCCAACAGTTGACCCACCGTGCGACCCTCGATCAATAAATTCAGCGCAATATCAGCCAGCGGTTGCAACACGAAATCACGCTCCGCAATACGCGGATGCGGGAGCTGTAAGCGCTCGCTCTCAATCCTCGCCTCAGCATAGATCAGTATATCTACATCAATCGTCCGCGGCGACCAGCCACCTGTGCGCACGCGGCCTAATTTATTTTCCACTGCAAGGCAGACATCCAGCAAAGCCTCTGGCCCCAACTTCGTCTGCACCTCGACTGCTGCGTTCAGAAAAGGGGTTGCATCGCCCATTCCAATCGCACGATTTTGATACACGGGGCTCTCAGCAACAATCGCTACACCATCCGCCTCCAACAGTTTCAACGCAGAACGCATCTGCTGTAATCGCTCGCCAAGATTACTGCCCAATGCGAGATAAGCGGTCGTTAACGGCATCGCGTGACCTCCGCAGCGAAATAGTCACAGATGCAATCCACAGGCACTGCAGGTTTTTCCACTTTCACAGTGACTTCCACGGCCTTATCAAAGCGTTCCAAAATCTCAGCAGCGATTACTTCCGCCGCACGTTCAATCAAATTAAAGCGAAAACCCTCAAAAACCTCCTTCACTGCCGCGTAGACCTCGACGTAGTTCACCGTGTGCTCCGGCGTATCTTCCTCGAATTCCAAGCCATCGAGTAGGCTCAGCAATACATCGACTTTAAAGCGCTGCCCGAGCTGAGCCTCTTCTTTCAACACACCGTGACGGGCAAAAAATGCTAAGCCCTTTAATTCGATTTTCGTCTTATTCATAGCGTAAACAATGGTCCATCACTTGAGCACATTCGCGGTTTTCGCGAACGTCATGTACCCGGATAAAATCAACTCCTGCCTGAATTGCCAATGCCGTAGTTGCCAAGCTGCCACTCAGGCGCGCCTTGGGGTCTTCCAACTCCAGCAGCTTCGCAATCATCGATTTGCGCGAGGCTCCCAGTAGCAGCGGATAACCAAGGTCAACCAGTTCAGGTAAACGACGCATGATCTCCCAATTCTCTGCATAACTCTTGCCGAAGCCCAGCCCCGGATCGAGCAGGATAGAATCCTCTCTGACACCTTCTGCTCGGACCCGCGCAATCGACTGGTCAAAAAACACACGAATCGCCTCAATTACATCTCCAACCCCCGCCTCCTCGGCAGGACGATTATGCATCAAAATACAAGCCGCACCGTGTTGCCCAATCACAGCAGCCATCTGCGAATCGCGCTGAGCGCCCCAGACATCGTTGACAATATCTGCGCCGGCAACCAATGCAGCGGCTGCCACTTCGCTTTTTGAGGTATCAATCGAAATCAACGCCTTTGTCTCGGCGCGGACTTTCTCAATAAAAGGCACCACGCGCGCAATCTCTTCTGCTACAGAAATCGGCACATGCCCTGGCCGGGTGGATTCGCCACCAACATCGATAATCGTAGCGCCCGCCTGCACCATTCGATGAAAGTGCTGGAGAGCCCGAGTAAGATCTACAAAATCACCACCATCTGAAAATGAGTCTGGGGTGAGATTCAAAATACCGACCATGTGAGTCTGCTGACCCAGCACTAAGCTGCGGCGTTGCGTGAAATAAGAAGTAGGCTTAATCATCGAACAATAGAACAGATTTTTTCATTTCCACATCCGACAATCCCGAAGTCAATGCATCCAACAGAGGCCGCGGTTCACTCGGCAGTATTAGATCAATCCCCTCCCCACTAACCGTATCCATTGATCGGATACAAAATGACGAGCCACATCCGACAACCCCGAAGTCAATGGATCCAACAGAGGCCGCGGTTCACTCGGCAGTATTAGATCAATCCCCTCCCCACTAACCGTATCCATTGATCGGATACAAAATGACGAGTTTGTCAAGAACACCGCATCCGCCTCTTGCAGTACTGCAGGAGTATAGCTGCCCTCTTCAACTGGGATCGCAAGCGAGTCTGCAAGCTGCAGCAACTCAGCGCGAATCACACCAGGTAAAATACCCGTCGATAGCGCTGGGGTGCACAAGCGCCCTTGCTTAATAAAAAACAAATTCGCAATCGTAGTCTCGGCTAACACACCTGCAGTGTTCACTCGCAGCACATCTGCATATCCTTCCGCCCGAGCAGATTCCAGTAGCAACATGTTTTCCATGTAGTTGTGCGCCTTATGACCTGCCAAGCGCGAATGTTCATTGAGCGGATGCTTCGTTGTGAGTTGCAGTCGCACAGACGTAGTCGCCGCCATCGCTGGCCGCGCATAGACGTAGCATCGAGCGCCTGCCCCCTCTTTAAGTAGTGAGAGTTTCACCGTGCCATCACGGAGTCCTTCGGCTTGGACCAATTCGCGGATCGCAGCCAACGCCTCTTCTGGTGTGTGATCGAGCGGCAATCCTAGATCGATAGCAGAATCATAAAACCGCTGCCAATGCGTCTCCCAAAAACACAGTCGTCCCTGCGACAGCTTAATTGTTTCAAAAATGCCAAAGCCATGCGCAAAGCCGGATTGATTCGGATTCAACGCAGCGGCATCTCCCGATTGAAGTATTATAATTTCTGACATAAAGCATCCACAGTCTCACGAATCGCACGGCCTTTATCGAGTGTTTCTTGATATTCACTTTCAGGGTCTGAATCCCAGACAATTCCGCCTCCGACTTGATAATCTAGATACCCATCCTTTAGCTGCAAGCTACGGATGGCGATATTGAGCTCTGCATTGCCATCAAAGCCAATGTAACCGACAGATCCAGTGTAGATACCGCGACGCGTTGACTCGAGCTCCTCAATGACCTCCATCGCCCGCACCTTCGGTGCACCCGTAATGGAGCCACCTGGAAATAAAGCATAAATACAGTCAAAGACATCGTTACCCTCAGCCAGCACTGCTTTGACTTGAGCAGTCTGATGAATGACCCGCGCATAGTGCTCCAAATGATATAATTGCTCGACACACACACTACCAAACTCGGCCACTCGCCCCAAATCGTTGCGCTCCAAATCGACAATCATTAGCAGCTCTGCACGATCCTTCTCGGATGTGCGCAGCGCCTCCGCATTTAACGCATCCTCTGCAGGCGTCGCACCACGTGGACGCGTGCCTTTAATCGGCCGCGTCTCGATCCGCCGCCCCTGCTTGCGTAAAAGCTGCTCCGGCGAAGTCGACAATACAGTAAACCCATCTGTACGAATCAATGCACTATACGGCGCAGGGTTTCCGGCCCGCAGGGCTTGATAAAGTTGAACTGGACAACCCTCGTAGCGACACTTTGCGCGTTGAGAAAGATTTACCTGATAGACATCACCACTAGCAATATAGCTGCGCACGCGCTGTACCGCCTGTAAATAATCGGCGCGCTCTATATTCCACTCCCATTCGTCACGTTGCGGTACGGCAGCAATTACCGGCTTAGGCGGGGCAGACACAATCGCCTGTAACTCATCGAGCACCACATCCTCATCCGCACGTATGCCTAGCGCGATCAAGCTCAACTCGCCCGTCTGATGATTGAGCGCTGCAATCCCATCGTAAAAACCGAAATGAATATCTGGTATACCTCGGTCGTCGTCAGTCAAATCGGGCAACAATTCGACCTGTCGGCCGTAATCGTAGGCAATAAAGCCAACAGCTCCACCAACAAATGGGATGCCACTCATATTCGCGCTCGAATATTTCGCCATCAACTCGCGCAACAACACCAGACCGTCCGCTGATATCGTGGCATCATCATCTGTGGTAGACTGCCGAGGTTCTGCTGAACCTGATGTTTGATATTCAACATATCTCCCGTCTTTCCCCTCAAACACCAGAAATGGATCGGCGCCAAAAAAGCTCCACTCACCCAAGCCGTCATTCGACAGCGAACTATCCAGCACAAAGGGCAAATGCCGTGCTCCAAAGCGCTCGATCAACTCATCAACTGCAGGAAAATTCTGTAAGGCAACGATCTTCATCTTGAGAGGACATTCCTCACTATTACATACACCTTCACTGTGTTTAGTGTCGATTGGCACGTTGGATCAAATAGAAGCCAACTGCCTGAAAAATGAGATTAGGCAGCCAGATCAAAAGATCTGGACGCAGGGCACGGGCGCCCTCCAACCAACTCACTGCGATAATTAGGAAATAATACGTCATCGCAATGATCAGCGCGATTGCCAGATTCGCATAACTCTCTTTTCGCCCGACCTGAATCGCAAGTGGCACACCAAAAATAGCCAATGAAAACACCGAAAACGCCATCGCAAAGCTTTTTTGCATATGCATCTGCACCTTCATCCGATCTTTCGAGATTCCTTCTGCAGCCTCGGTCTCTTTGGCCAACGCCAAATCTCTCTTCACCATTAACTGCGAAAAAGTCATTTCTTTAATCCGCGCCTGACGCTGACTTTTCTCGTCAAAAATTTTGCCCATCGGCAATTCGATCGGCAACTCGCCAAAAAAGAGCGAGCGCATCGGCTCATCCGCCAGTTCCTCTGAACCTGAACCATCGCGTTGCTCTGCAGTGCCGTCTCTCAAAGTCAGCACCAGCGCATTATTAGTCTGATCGAAATTGATTTCACCTTCCTTCGCGCGCAAAAACAACTTTACACGTTTCTCATCATCCAATTCCCAGATCCAGAAATCCTTCATCACCGGTCCATCACGATCGCCCATGTAAATGACATAGCCAGGGAATTCACGAATGAAACGCCGCTCTTCAATGAACCCGATCGGATTTTCACTGATGGCGCTGACCATCAACTGCTTATAAGCTAAGCGCGACTGCGGCGCATAGTGCAAATTCACTACTACCCCTGCAATCATGCCAATAAACGAGATCACAAACACCGGCGATGCGATCTGATAAAGGCTAATACCCGCCGACTTCATTGCCGTAATCTCTAACTGCGAGGACAGCCGCCCCAACGCCATCAACGTGCCAGTCAACACGCCCAGCGGCAAGGCATACGCCGCCACATAGGGGATCAACAAGCCAATCAACTTCAGGAAAACTATAAAGTCTAGCTTCCCAGCAGCCACCAGTTCGGCAATGTCACGCATCGCATTCCCCAGAAGCAACACGAACACGAAGAGCCCCATGGCTAAGGCCGTTGAGACCAGCACCTCCTTAAGGACATGACGATGTAGTAAATTAAGCATTTGCTGTAACCAGAAGTTAGTAGCCAGAACGCAGGAACCACAAGCCACAAGCGGAGAGAAATAATTTTCTCTCCGTAGCGACGTTTCGCTCTTCACACTTCGCGATTCACGCTACAAGCTTCCAGCATGCAAACCAAACAAGAAGAAATTCTCCAGATTTTCCGCGATGGCGGTGCGCTCCTCAGTGGCCACTTTCTTTTACGCTCAGGCTTGCACAGTGCCCATTTCTTTCAATGCGCACAGGTTTGCCAATATATGGACAAAGTCACACGTATGGCTGAACTCCTGATCGAGGACCTCAAAGGCTATGGCGCTACTACTGTTGTGGGCCCAGCAATGGGCGGCCTCGTAATTGGCCAAGAGGTGGCTCGGCAACTCGGTCTACGCTTCTTGTTCCTCGAAAAAATCGATGATAAGCTCGAACTGCGCCGCAACTTCAAATTTGCCCCAGGCGAGAAAGTCCTGATCGTCGAAGACGTCATCACTCGCGGCGGTCGCGTCGTCGAAGCACTGCAGCAATGCCGCGCTCACGGCGCAGACCCGGTCGCAGTCGGCGTGATCGTCGACCGCAGTGCTGGCAAGACCACTTTCGACGTGCCGCATCACAGCCTTGCAGAATTAAGCTTCCCGACCTATGAAGCCGACCAGCTGCCCCCCGAGCTGCAAGGAACCGAGGCGACTAAGCCCGGCAGCTAAGTTGCTAAAATACGCATACGCATCCTAGAAGCCAGCAACATAGACGTACTAGCCTCATCCGCACCAAACAGGCGGCCGATGAATGAACCAATCACAATCTTCTCTATGTTTAAATTCGACACCACCCTCAGCCGCCTACGCAGCGTCGGCATCTTCGAGGCCATTTCATTCCTGCTCCTACTCGGCATTGCAATGCCGCTGAAGTATGCATTCGGCCAGCCGGAAATGGTACAAATTATCGGTATGGCGCACGGCGTACTTTGGATTCTTTATGTCGGACTGGCCGTGCTCGGACAACTAGACTACAAGTGGCCACTTAAAACGACGGTGCTACTATTAATCGCTAGCATGCTTCCATTCGGCCCGATCGTAGCCGATGTCAAGCTACTCAAAAAGGTCGGGTGTCAGTCAGCCGACTAGCGGCGTACCCAACGACTCGCTTGCGCAATGCTGTATTGAAACTTGCGGGCATGCTCGCGAATCAGGAACGGCATATCCCACTGTTTTTGTAACTCAAAACTCGGTTCCAATGCGGAACGTAAACCCGCAAACGAATCCTCCGCGCCATCCCCAAGCCAATTCTCCGAAGGCGTATAGTCCTCTAACCAAGTAAAGGGTGTCGTAATCAATAACTGACCACCCGGCTTCACCAATTGCGAAAGGCGCTGCAGCAAACGCATCGGCTCGGGCAATCGACAGATTAAATTACACGCGATTACCACATCAAACAGCCCGATATCCTCGCGGATGTACTGCGCGTCGCCTTGCTCAAAGTGCACCAGGTTCGGATCGATTGCAGCATCCACCTTTAAGTCTAGCAGCGTCGTAGCAGAGCCCTCATCCAAACGCCAGGCAGGGTGTAGTCCCTCCGTCTTCATCCGGTTGGCCGCATCAATAAACGCCTGTGAATAATCGATGCCAATTACTTCTCGGCACGTTCGGGCCAGTTCAAAAGTAGAGCGCCCAACCGAGCAACCGAGATCCAATGCCCGCGGCGCATCAGGTAGTACTGATGCATCGACTCCTTCGCTCACACAGCGCAGCGGAAAGTTCAACGCGTCTACAGCACCAAACGCATAAGGAAACTGCTCCTCTGCTCTAGCATAATGAAAGACTAAATACTGCTGTAACAGCTCGTCGGACTCGTAAGGATTTTTGGACATGCCCTAAAAACTATTCCGTATTACCGGTATTTTCTATAGGCTCGGCCACCTTCTTACTGCTCGTGATTTTCTCTGCGATTGTTTGAATAGAGAAATACATCATTGGCACCACGATCAAGCTGAGCAAAGTCGCAGCCACCATCCCACCAAACACTGTTGTGCCGAGGATTTGCCGCGACGACGAGCCCGCGCCCGAAGCGATCAACAATGGAATCACGCCAAGAATAAAAGAAAGTGCAGTCATTAACACCGCACGAAACCGAAGTTTCACTGACTCCACTGCCGAGTCAAAAATACTCATTCCGCTTTTACGCTGAGCACTCGCGAATTCGGTCAACAAAATCGCAGTTTTAGTCGATAGCGCGACCAACAGGATCAGTCCAATCTGCGTATACACATTGTTCTCCATACCACGCATTTTAACCGCAATCACCGCACCGAGGAGAGCAGTCGGTACCGACAAGCAAACAGAAATCGGCAACGTCCAGCTCTCGTACTGAGCAGCCAGCAGCAAATAAACCATCAAGACTGCAAATACAAAAATGACAGCGAGACCCGTTGCCGCCTGCTTTTCCTGATACGACAACTCCGACCATGCAAAGCTCATCGATAAGGGGAGGCTCGTAGCTGAAAGAGCTTCCAACGCATTCATCGCCTCTCCTGAGCTATGCCCAGGAGATGGGTTACCCAACACTTTGACCGACGGCATCATATTAAAACGAATGATATTTTGTGGGCCTAGTCTCTCCTCAAGTGAAACGACCGCTCCCAATGGAATCATTCGTCCGTCGGCTCCCTTCACTGCCAACTTGTTAATATCACTAGGTTCACCGCGAAACTCCGCATCCGCTTGAGCCACGACTTTAAATACTCGCCCAAACAGTGTGAAATCATTCACATACAAGGACCCTAAATATATTTGCAGCGTATCAAAGACAGACGTCAACGAGGTGCCAGTGCGTTTGATTTGCTCGCGATCAATATCCACAAAGATTTGCGGCACACTGGCACGAAAGGTCGTACGAGCACCTGCGATAGCAGGATCTTGGTTCGCTTCACTAATTAAGTCGTTGGCTATCTGTGCCAGTTGCACCAACCCCCCACCTTCGAGATCTTGCAACATGTAGGTGAATCCCCCTGTAGTACCCACACCAGGCAATGAAGGCATCGGGAAGCCAAAGACTGTTGCATCTTGAATCCCTACAAAATGACGCTGCATTGCCGCAAGTATGCCACTCTGATGTAGTTCGGGCGTCTTACGATCATCCCAGTGCTCAAACACGACCACACAGAAGCCAGCATTCACTCCAGCCGCACCATCAATTAAAGAGTATCCTGAAATCGCTAGACAGTCGACCACCCCGGGCGTGGCACTCACGATCTTCTGTACCTGATCCATGATTACATCAGTTCGAGCCAGGGTCGCACCATCTGGCAATTGAACGCCGACCATACAATAGCCTTCGTCCTCTTGAGGCACGAAACCCGTCGGTAAACTGCCCATCCCTTTCATTGAAATATAGATAATCGCGCCGAAAACACAGAGGCCAATGACAGAGCCTTTCAAAGCGATACGAACCAAGCCTTGATAGAACTTATTCGACCCACTGATCGAATTATTAAACAATTTAAACACGCCCTTGGGCTCTGCTTGACCAGGTTTGAGCAGTACACCGCAAAGAGCGGGAGCGAGCGTCAACGCATTGATTGAGGAAAAAACCGTCGCGATCGAAATTGTAATCGCAAACTGCTTAAACATCGTGCCAGTAATCCCACTCATCATTGCAGTGGGAACGAACACCGCCAACAGAACCAGTGTGGTCGCAATGATGGGCCCAGTCACTTCCTTCATGCACTCTTCTGCTGCTCGCTTACCACTGAGACCTTTCTCTAAGTGAACAAAGGTATTCTCCACGACGAGGATCGCGTCATCGACCACGATACCAATCACCAAAACGATCCCGAAGAGCGTCAATATATTGAGCGAAAATCCAAGCGCCAACAGCACCGAGAAAGTGCCGATTAAGGCGACTGGAATAGTGATCGTCGGGATCAAGGTCGCACGAAAATTCTGCAGGAAGAGGAACACCGTCAAAACCACCAAGGTCACAGTCGCGAACAATGTAATGATGACTTCTTTAATTGATGCATCTACCACCCATGTCGAGTCGTACACTACCTTATACTCTACATCATCAGGAAACGCACTCGATAGTCGGTTCATCGCCGCAGACACACCATCAGCAACATCCATCAAATTCGATCCGGGAATTTGATAAATCGCAATCGCTGTCGCAGACTTGCCATTCAGTTTTGAATTAAAGTTATACACGTTTGAGCCTAACTCCACTCGAGCCACATCGCCGACTCGGATCACTCTCCCGTCTGCACCTGTGGCGACGATAATATTCTCAAATTCCTCAACCTCCACCAGTCGGCCATGTGCACTCAGAACATACTCGAATGCAGTGCCCTCAGGTGCAGGTGCCGCACCGACTCGGCCGGCAGCAACTTGAACATTTTGTTCACGAATCGCATTAACAACTTCGCTCGCAGCAAGATTTCGCACACGCAACTGATCTGGATCGAGCCAAATGCGCATACTAAATTCACCGACACCCCACACCAACGCATCACCAACACCCGTGACACGCAGTAACTCGTCACGGATGCGCAAATTGGCAAAGTTAGATAAATAGGCGGCATCATACGTATCCCCTGGCGAGGTCAATGTAATGAACATCACAATGTCCGTCGACTTCTTCTTCACTGACACGCCAGTGCGCTTCACTTCTTGCGGCAGGCGAGGCTCAGCCAATGCCACGCGGTTTTGCACCAGCACATTCGCGGTATCCAAATCCACTCCGGACTCAAAAGTCACAGTGAGGTTCATACTACCATCATTGGCACTCACCGAACTCATGTAGATCATGCCTTCGACGCCATTGACCTCTTTTTCAATAGTCGCCGCAACTGTATCCGCCACCGTAGCCGCATCAGCCCCTGGATAAATTGCACTCACCGAAATCGTTGGTGGAGCAAGATCCGGATAGCGGGCAATCGGTAGTTTTACCAAAGCCACCGCGCCAAGCACTACAATGACGATCGAAATAACTGCTGCAAAAATCGGCCGACGAATGAAAAATAAACTAAGCATAGCTGCGAATTCTCTAGAAGTTACTGAGCGTTCGGAGTCACTGGCGCACCATCTCTGGCGCGCTGTAACCCAGAGACGATAATTTTTTCTGAAGCACTCAAGCCATCCAGAATGATTGTCTGACGAACGGCTGCTACACCCTCGCCCGTCGAAGGTTTAATGATCGTCTCGCCAACATCAACCGAGCGGCGACGCACAATATTCTGCTCGTCCACCACCCAGACATAGCGCCCACCAATATCACGCAGCACGACCTCTGCAGGCACTACAATCGCCTTAGTCTCAGTCGGGTTGCGCTGATCTGGAGCGACCGGCACCTGCACGGTGGCAAACAAACCAGACGTTAATTCATATTTAGCATTATCGAAAATGGCTCGCGCTCGAATCGTGCGTGTCATCGAATCCACTTTGTTATCCATAAAGTCGATATGACCAACTGTGTCGTATATAGAGCGATCTGCCAACTCTAGCTTAATTTCGAGCCCTTTGACATGCTCACTGACTTTTTGGTCGGAGCGCTGATGAAGGAATTTAATGGCTTCTCGCTCTGGGATCTCAAAATATGCTTCAATCGTCGAATCATCGATAATCGAAGTAATAATAGTAGGCTCTGAGTACCCAACTAAATTCTCATCATTTACATTCGCCAACGAGACACGCCCACTGATCGGCGCGTACACCGTCGTATAGCTTAAGTCCAACTTCGCATTATTTAGATGCGCCTTTGCTTGATTCACCGACGCGATTGCCTGCGCCAGTTCAGCGGCAGCAATATCTACTTCCACCTCCGAAACTGAATTCGTCTGCAACGCGAGCTCGAATCGCTGCTTTCGGGTCTCAGCAAGCCCGCGCCCAGCTTCAGCACGTTCGAGGTCAGCCTGTGCTGCTTCCACTGCCAATTTATATGGCGCTTGCTCGATGATGAATAATAAATCGCCCTTGTTAACAAACGAGCCTTCATTGAAATTGGTCTTTTCAAGATAACCAGCAGCTCGGGCACGAATCTCCACTTCAGAGACACCCTTCAGAGTCGACGGGAATGTTTTGTAAACAGTCACCTCTCTCAATTCTGGCGCCGCCACCGTAACACTCGGCGGTGAAGGTGGTGGTATTTCTTCAGATCCACAACCAGCCAACAATAAACTGCCCAAGATTCCCAAGCTTAAAGCAACGACCCTCACTAAGAAGACCCCCTGCGGAGATGATTTGTTACCATTCTCTTTCATGATATTTATAAATAATTCGTTCTTTATTTAGAGCGATTCAGTTCAACTTCGCCATCAGGATACCCTCCACCCAATGCACTGTATAGGGCAATATACGCTTGGGCGAGTAATCCTTGACTCACTGCATAGCTGTCTTCGATTCGAGTCGCTGTGCGCTCCGCATCCAGCACATACTGAAAATCAACCAATCCCTTCGAGTAATTGTCCTTTATTAAAAAGACTGTCTCTTTTGCAGATGCCGAGCCCAGCTTTAGTGATTGTAACCGGTCTCGCTCATTAGCGATCCCACTCATTGATGTCTCAACCTCTTCGACTGCCCCTAAAACTGCATTCTCATATTCAAGCAGCGCTTCACGGGTTCGTGACTCCTCGATATCAATCTGACTACGTACAAGTCCCGCACTGAACAAATTCCAACGAAACGCAGGGCCAAAACCATAGGCACGCGAGCCCGACTCGAATACATCACCCTTATCGTTCGACAACAGCGCAAAATTACCATTCAGCGCGAAACGTGGATAAAGATCCGCCTCAGCCACACCTACACGTGCATGCTGAGCGGCTAATTGACGCTCAGCGGCACGTATATCAGGACGCGCGCGAAGCACTTCGGCAGGTGTCTCAATTTCAGTTCCCTGCGGTGGCATCGGGATTATTTCATGCTCACCTAACAGCGTCTCTACTGCTGAGGAATAGCCGCCTAATAGAATCGCTAACCGGTTCACTGTCGTGGTGCGTTGCTGCCGTAGTTGCGGAAGAAACGCTTGAGTGTCGGACAAATTGGTCTGCGCTTGCGTGATGTCTTGCTTCGGCGCCAGGCCTGCAGCAAATCGATCGTTCGCCAACTTCAGCGACCCCTTCTGATTTTCAATATTCTGCTTCGCCAGAACAATACGCTCTTCGACGGTGCGAACATCTAAATAGTTCCTCGCCACTTCAGCGATCAGCAGAACCATGAAATCGCGGTAACTCTCCTCGACAGCTTGCAAGCCAGCATCAGCAGATTCAATCGAACGGCGCACACCCCCTAAGACATCAAGCTCCCAAGTCAAATCAGCGCCCACGGAATAGAAGGTGTCCGAATCACCTCCGCCTGCAGCCTTAGGCACGCCCACATTTTCACTCGTGCCCTCACGGCTAATCCCGCCAACCCCATCAATTGCTGGAAACAAAGCGCTATTGGAAATCTGACGAGCCGATCGCGCCTGCAGCACACGCTCATAGGCAATCGCCAAGCTCTTGTTGCTCTCAATCGCAGCATCGATCAGCTGATTCATCGATTCATCTTTAAACTGCTTCCACCAGTAATCCACCGCCAAGACGCCAACCGGCGAGCCGATAATATGCTGATTCCATGCGTCTGGCACAGCAACCTGAGGCGCCTGATAGTCTGTACCGACAAATTTACAGCCAGACGAACTGACTAGGCTAATAAGTGCCACAGCTCCGAATGGAATAGTCGCGGAGAAGGTTCGATTAAATGTAAATGAAGTCTTCACGTATGGCAGCGATCTAATTTAAGTGTTATAGGATAGCTTCAACTTAGCTGTAAAAACTATCTCCTACAAAGGATGTCGCATTCAAGCAAGT
>Ga0209600_1000100_pt1:0-7500 | contig 63331 bp, 50 predicted proteins | sample COGITO_mtgs_1104_FD_185518 | JGI IMG/M metagenome (GOLD analysis project Ga0209600, IMG submission 185518) | Pelagic marine microbial communities from North Sea - COGITO_mtgs_110421 (SPAdes) (version 2) | ecosystem: Environmental > Aquatic > Marine > Epipelagic ... | reverse complement strand
AGGCATAATTCCGATTTGGCGAGCTTCGAGACAGTGCCACCAGCATTTGCAATACTCGAAAATTCCAGCCACGCCTATCAGCAGTGGTCGAAACACCGCTGTCTTTACAGGGGGCACAAAGTCTGCAAACTACCGCCAGACCAAACACCAAGTCCTGAAAATGAACGTCACCCGCCGAGAGTTTACCAAACAAGCCAGTCTAATTGCGCTGAGCAGTCTGGCCTGCGCACATTTGGCAAAAGCCAAGACAATCTACACCGTACGAAAAGGCGACACCCTTGGCCATATTGCACAGCGCCATGGCGTCAGTACCGCAGAACTGCGCCGCACTAATCGGCTCTCCGGCGACATGATTGGCGTCGGGCAAAAGCTAAGCATTCCTAATCAAAGCGCCGCAACGACAGCCGCCGCGGGGACTGGCAATCGCTACCTCGTCCAATCAGGCGACACCCTTGGAGCCATCGCGCTTAGCCACGGCATCAGCGTCGGCGACCTCAAGCGCGCCAACAACGTTTCCAGCGACGTGATCCGCATCGGACAAACGCTGCGCATCCCAGCTATCAGCAGCACAAAAGACTTCTTGTCGCACGTCCGCGTTGCTACCGCCAAGATTACCGTGCGGCGCAACCACTGGCAGCGTATCGTCGTCCACCATAGCGCGATCAAATACGGCAATGCCAAAAAATACGACGCCGCCCATCGCCAACGCGGCATGCAAAACGGCCTCGCCTACCACTTTTTGATCGGCAACGGCATCGACTCTGGCGATGGCGAAATCGAAATCGGCCCGCGCTGGACCAATCAATTACTCGGAGGGCACCTCAAGAGCTATGAGCTCAATCTTACCGCGATTGGCATTTGTTTCGTCGGCAATTTCGAACAGACCCAGCCGAGCAAAAAGCAACTCGCAGCCTTTACGCAGTTGATGGACTGGCTGCAGGGCGACGTGCTGCAAAAAAACACCCAATTCGCGGGGCATAAGGAACTCAAGGGCGAGCAAACGATCTGCCCCGGCAAGCACTTTCCGCTAGCAGCGATGCACGCGCGTTACGACTAACGTAAACTCACGACTGCCAATTAAAGATTCTTACCCGACCCCGAAAAAGGCACCACAATCCTAGCACATATTCCGCTAGACAAAACTGGCTAAAACACCTCTGGCAGGTTCCGCCTAATCGAGCAGTCGAATCTCCACCATCAGGTCATGCGCAATGGCCTCGAGATTCCGTTGGATTTCCGACCGCTGCGCGCTCGGGCCACAGGCCAAACGAGCCCGCGCTTCAAACAGTAATCCTCCTGATTCGGCTGCATTGCTAGTTTTGGTGCTCAGCTCCTCGACGTTCACACCCGCCGCTGCGAGGGCTTTAAATACATCCCGCACGATGCCAGGATGATCGCTGCCCAGCACCTCCAAATCAAACAACCGAATCGACTGCGGAGCCTCACTCGCACCCACCGCAATCATTACATCCAGATCCGAGATCGTGCGCAAGGCAGCCTCCAGTTCCTGCTGCGCAGCTCCAGAGACACTCACTTCCAGAAGGCCGACGAAGCGACCCGCTAGATGGGCCATGCGGCAATGCTCCCAGTTACCACCATGTGTGGCAACTACCTCCGCAAGTTGCTCGACCAATCCCGCGCGGTCCTTACCGCTAATCGTCAAAACTAATACCGTTTCCATCGCTCAAACGCTAGGCACCAAACGAGGAATCGCAAGCACAAGTCCTTCGCGCTTGAGTATGAAAGTGGGAAAGTAAAAAGTGTGAATGTCGAGCAGTCACCTTTCACCCCCCCCGCCCTTAAACCTGACATCTCCAGCTCTCAGCCCTCAGCTCTGTTCCTTCACTTGCCCAAAGGGCACCCAGTTCAGTCACCCCTTGGGTCTTCGCGATGCTACGCCCGCACGAGCCGGGGCCAGCTCGGCAGACCTCTCTGACCATCTTCGCGCGACTCGCGCTTCGTCCCACCTTTACACCTTCACACTTTTATACATTCATACTCTTCTTCATGAAAAACGAATACGCACTTCTAGACAGTGGCCACGGCCGGAAACTCGAACGCTTTGGTAAAATCATCCTCGATCGCCCCTGTGCTCAAGCTGTGTGGAATCCAAACACCCCCACACTCTGGAAATCAGCCGACGCATTTTTCACCCGAAAAGACGGCCTGCAGTGGCGTGGCCGTGACAAACTCCCAGAATCCTGGAAAGCCACCATCAACGATGTCACCCTGAAACTCTCCACCACCGACTTCGGCCACCTCGGCGTATTCCCGGAAACGCGCGACATGTGGAACTGGATCACCAAGACCCTCGCCGCCGAAGCACCGAAACGCAAAGAGCCTCTCAAATTCCTCAACCGAAACGCAAAGAGCCTCTCAAATTCCTCAACCTGTTCGCCTACTCCGGCGGTGCCACACTTGCAGCTGCCAAAGGCGGCGCGCACTGCTGCCACGTCGACGCCTCTAAAGGTATGGTGCAATGGGCACGCCAAAATGCCGAGCTCAACGGTCTCGCGGAGCACCCCATCCGCTGGATCGTGGACGACGTCAATAAATTCCTCACCCGTGAAATCAAACGTGGCAACCGCTACGACGGCATTCTGCTAGACCCACCCTCGTTCGGACGCGGCAAAGGCGGCGAGCTCTATAAAATCGAACATGCGTTGCTTGAGACACTCAAACTGGTCAAACGCGTTTTATCAGACAGACCTTGCTTCGTCTATTTGACCAGCCATACACCAGGCTTTACTCCGATTGTATTGGATAATCTACTACAGCAACTGTTACCTGGCGGTCAAACAGAGTGCGGCGAAATGCTACTCACCGGTGAAGATAATGCTTTCCCGGTCCCAAGCGGGACATGGTCACACTGGACTGCAAAGTAATTGCGAGGCTGTGGCTCGGGGCACATCACATCGCCGCGGATTAATCAGTAATACACTCTTGAATCATCAGGCACACAAGGATTAGCCAATCAGGCTGATCGTCAACTCTCCCTATTCGAAACCCGCTTCGCCCCGCCTCACAATTGGCGCCACCCCACTCCGCGTCGTTATCATTCCCAATCACAAAGCTCAAGAATCTCGCAGGGCAACTGGCAAACTTAAGCGTCGACTGACCTGCAACATTAGGGGCAGGAATCAAGAAAAAGGGAGTCAGCACTTTGAGCGTCAATCCAACCGCATACGACAATAGGCACTCATGATCTAAGAATAACAATCTCTGAAACTCTTCATGGCCATTGCCAGAGCCTCCCAATTAGGGCTACGAATACCAACACCTAAAGTTCAATCTCGGTTTAGCTAAGTAGTTAACTGACAGAACTCTTGTAGCCAAATGCCCGATTAATTTAGGGCTCTAGTGATGTGACGCCTCGCCTGATCCGCTAGGAATATGAATATTTTCAACCATGTCCTGCACTTCCTGCGGCGGTTCCGGAGTGAAGGCACTGACCAAGAACGCGACACCAAAGTTGATCAACATGCCGACGAAGCCGATCCCCTCAGGAGAGATGCCGAGGAAATATTGATCTGCATGACCATCAAGAAATTGGAAGTAAACAATATAGCCGATCGTAAACGAAATACCGCAGAGCATTCCAGCAATCGCGCCTTCACGATTCATGCGCTTTGAGAAGATCCCAATCAACAACGTTGGAAAGAAGGAAGAAGCCGCGAGCCCGAAAGCAAATGCCACGGTCTTCGCAATAAATGCTGACGGCGGATTAATGCCAAAGTACGCCGCCACCACTAGTGCAATAAATGAAGCGAACCGCGCGTAGCGTACTTCTTCCCGATCGCTCAGATCTGGCTTGATAATCTTCTTCATCAAGTCGTGTGAGATCGAAGTCGAAAGCACTAGCAACAAGCCTGCCGCAGTCGAGAGTGCCGCGGCTATACAGCCTGCCATCAGCAACGAAATCACCCACATCGGCAACCCTGCCATGTGCGGGTTCGCCATCACCATAATATCATTACCAAACCACAACTCGTTCGGGTTGGAGTTATCACCTTTATTAGCCAGTAGTCGTTGACCGAGCGAACCGATACGCTGCTCCTCTGGCGCGTCATAGACCGGATACGCTGGCGCCTTACCTTGAAAAACACTGTTCGAGCCGATCTCGGATTTTGCCGGCCCAAAATATTGGATCACACCGTCGTTGTTCTTATCGACCCATGCCATCTGGCCAGTTGCCTCGAAATCTTTAAACCATGCAGGCGCTTCCGTATAGCTGGTCTGGTGCAGGTTGTTGATCAGGTTGACGCGAGAGAACGCACCAATCGCGGGTGCCGTGAGATAAATCACTGCAATAAACAGCAGCGTCCAACAAGCCGACTTACGCACCGCGCCGACATTCTTAACCGTGAAGAAGCGTACGATCACGTGCGGCAAACCCGCCGTGCCACACATCAGTGCCGCAGTGATGCAAAACATGTTTATCTTCGAGAGCTTACCAGCGGTGAATTCCTGAAAGCCAAGTTCGAGATTGATATTATTCAGCTTCTCAAAAAATGGAATGACCTCAGCATCGGCAGTATAGTTACCAATCAACCCAAGTTGCGGAATTACATTCCCCGTCAACGCCATCGCAATAAAGATCGCAGGAATCGTATAGGCAAAAGCCATCACACAGTATTGAGCGACCTGCGTATAGGTAATGCCCTTCATGCCGCCTAAACCCGCGTAGAAAAACACGATCGACGCGCCAGCCAGCACACCGGCTGGTATCCCAATCCCGAATAGCTGCGAAAACACCACACCCACGCCACGCATTTGGCCCATGATGTAAGTCATGCAAATAAAGATCGCGCAAATCACCGCCACACCGCGCGCCAGCTTTGAATAATAGCGGTCGCCAATAAAATCAGGCACGGTCGCCTTGCCAAATTTACGCAGGTAGGGAACCATTAGGATAGTCAACAAGACGAAACCACCGGTCCAGCCCATCAAGAAACGCGACGCATCATAGCCGCTCAGAGCGACCGTGCCCGCCATCGAGATAAACGTCGCGGCCGACATCCAATCCGCCGCAGTGGCCATACCATTAGCAAGTGGTGACACGCCACCGCCAGCCGTATAATATTCCTTAGTCGAACCCGCGCGGGATTTAACCGCGATGCCAATATAAATGGCAAAAGAGAGACCGATAAAAATGAAATTTAGGTGATCTTGCGTCATCGTATATATCCGCGTTATTTATGTTCAGTATAGCCGTGCTTGGCGTCGAGACGGTTCATCAAGAACGCATACACCAACAACAATAAGACGAAACAGATGATCGCGCCTTGCTGCGCCATCCAGAACCCGAACGGTGCATTGCCGACTTGTGGCGCATTGGCATCTAGCCATTCACGAAAAATGATACCGCAGCCGAAGCTAACAGTGAACCACACGGACAACAGCCCTAAAACAATTTTGAGGCACGCCTGACGATGTACTCGAGGATGATCGATTTTCATAACTTGAGGGGTAGAGGTAATTAATGAAACTACACGAATCAATAACCTAGCCGTGCCCTGCAATGCAAGAAGGGATGCAGAAAAGATACAGACTAACATTCTGAACGCCTGCGGCAGAGCGCCCTGCTGGACTCTGAATGGTGTCGCGCCGCCCTGCCGACACGTTGTACGAGCTCAGACTGGATCTTAGTCCAACGCTACTTCGTTGGCCCAAATGTCTGCAAGCTTCTGACGGCGGCGGATCAAATGTGGCACCTTTGCCGCATCGAGCATGATTTCGGCGGCTTCGGGATAAGAGTTATAGTGCTTGGTCGACATCGCCGCACAATACGCACCCGCGCCATCAATTACACACAAATCGCCGATCTGGCACAGCGGCAATGCACGTGTCGCCAATAATTCAGGATCTCCCGGTGCAGGCGTCAGAATGTCGCCTGACTCGCAGCAATGCCCGGCGATCACATAAGCGCGCGTTTCGGTGGCGGCCTCGGGCTGGAGGATGTAGATCGGGTGCTGCGCACCATAAATCGACGGACGTAAGATCTCTGTCATCCCGGTATCGAGCTTGAGGAAATCATAGCCATCCGCTCCGGTGCTGACCACGTCCTGCACGGTGGACAACACCGCACAGGTGTTTGCCAACAAATATGTGCCTGGCTCAATTTCCAAACGAATCTCGCGACCCGTGGCCTGGGCAAATTCGCGGAACATTTCCGCCACGGGCGCCCCGCACTCCTGCAGGTCTGTGCCGACTTCGCTCTCCATGCGCGCCACCTTGTAGCCGCCACCAAGATTGAGCGCCACCACGTCAGGGAACTGGCGCACCAGATCCAGGCTCATGCCAGAAATCTTTTGCCACACCGCGGGATCACTGCCCGAACCGATGTGCGTATGAATACGAATCACCTGCAAGCCATACTGAAGCACAATCGCCTGCACCTGATCAATCCATTCATGCCAGATGCCGAAGCTCGAAGCAGGGCCGCCGACATTGGTGCGGTTGTTGCCACCTGAACCAGAGCCAGGATTAAAGCGCAGGCCGATCGTTTTCCCTGGGCAGGCTTGGCCGAAACGCTCCAACTGACTCAGGGAGCAGGCATTAATCTCAATTCCCAGCTCGTAGAGTTCTGCAAAATCAGCTGGTAACTCCTGCGTGCTCAGGCTGATATTTGCTGCTGGCACGCCGGCGGCAATCGCACGACGCACCTCATGCCCCGAGCTAGCGTCAATCTGTAGACCCGCCTCATTGAAAATTTTAAGTATCGCGGCATTCGGCGATGCCTTCATCGCATAGCGCGCGGTCAAACCAAAGGCATTCGGAAATGCCAGCACCGCGGCGGCATTCGCTTTCAAAGTTGCCATGTCATACACATACACGGGCGTGCCGAAGTCGTCCGCGATTGTGCGTGCGGTCGTGTAATCAAGAAATCTGGGCTGCGATAAGTTGGCCATGCCGAAGAAGCAAAGACGGTTCCCGCTCGCTGGCAAGCGTGATGTCTTCGATCCTATGCGGCGCCAAGCGTATTTGCCAGTCACTTTTATCGCTTCCCTCTTGCACTCGAAACAGTTCAGGTTTGTTTGAAAGTATGTTGATTCTTCTATCTCCCGCAAAGTCTCTCGACTATCAGGCCCCACTACTCACTAGCAAAGCGACGCAACCGCGTCTGGCTGCGCATTCTGCCGAATTGATTCATCAGCTGAAAGCCCTCAGCCCTGAAGCGGTCGGTACGCTTATGCGCATTAGCCCCAAACTCGCGGAGCTCAACCATGCACGCTATCAGAACTACCAGCCGAGCTTCACCGAAGCAAATAGCCGCCAAGCGATTCTGGCATTTACCGGCGACGTCTATCAAGGCATGGCACTTGCCGATTGGTCGGCCGAAGATTTCGCTGCCGCGCAACAACAAATTCGTATTCTATCCGGTCTCTACGGCGTCCTGCGGCCGCTGGACCGCATGCAGCCCTATCGCCTAGAGATGGGTACGAAGTTCGAAAATACCCGCGGCGACAATCTCTACCAATTCTGGGGTTCGACCATCAC